>ERZ894236.1021-NODE-1021-length-24038-cov-37.8681_pt1 | contig 24038 bp, 37 predicted proteins | sample MGYA00380297_ERZ894236 | MGnify/ENA primary metagenome ERZ894236 (study PRJEB32331, sample SAMN06328420) | human gut metagenome | biome: human gut microbiome; feature: stool | host: Homo sapiens | collected 2014-08-04 ... | reverse complement strand
AGACAGATGGTCTCTTGCCACCTGTCACCGAAGATGATACAATATAGGTGCGAATATATGTGTATCTCTCCGGAGATATGGCCGTCCTGGTGTTGGTAGCACTGGGGCGGTTTTTTGTGTTTGACAAAAATTAAGATATTGACTATAATATACTTAACAAGACAACTGGAGAGATGGCTGCACCCCATCCGCTCCGGGAAGATTTATAATTCAGTTACAAAAAGTAGTCGCCAATCTTGACCAGAGACAGGGCGGCTACTTTTTATTTTTCATATTCAGGATGGATATGATTAAACCTGCTGTCGCAATGATAACCATAAATTCTTCATATGTACTCATAATTACCACCCCTTCCGTAAGACCTCCGGAACGAGTGGAAGCTGCCCTCCCAGTTGCCTGGGTGAATATATTATTTTGTGTGGCCCCTGCAATGTAGCAGGAGCCAGTTTTGCTTGTATTATTCAAAGTAACAATCTTTAAGTGCCACGTTTCCAAATTTACCATCACATTTTCCTACTAATGTAATTGAATCTCCTTCAGAAAGATCCATCACTTTTTGGATTTGGGCGTCATCGGAAAAATAACATTGTACGGAAGTTATTTTAAACTCATCAGCATTAGCAAAAGTTATATATACTTCTTCAAGAATATCTTTACCAATACTTCCAACTGTTCCAGAAAGGCGCATCATTTTTCCATCGTAGAGTTCATCCCCACGTACTTCATTTGCTTCATAATCGGCTAATAGGGTATTAGGGTCAATGTCCATAATTTCTTCCTGCGGTTCAGTTTCTTTCTCTTCTGTAGTAGTAGATTCAGTGGTATTTTTTGCGGTGGAATCATTCTTTTCTTTCTTCTCATCATCCCCTATTACAGAACCAATTGCCGCTAAGATAATAAGCGCACATACCACCATTAGAATTGTTTTCAGACAACTCCCTTTTTTCTTTTCTTTGCTCATAAAAATCCTCCTCTTATTGAATAGTATTTTATTAACACGCCGAAGCGAATTAATCTATTTAAGGCGTAACTCAATAAGTTCCATCGGATACCCAGTGCATTGACAAAATTGTTCACGGGTATATCCAGCATATTCTTGTAGCATATCATCAGCTATCAAGAGATAAGCCGCAAACTCATTGGCCTGGCGCTCTACGCGTGATGTAAGCAGTAGCGTGTGATGAGCCATAAAGCAACAGTTTTCTTTACAATGTAATAAAGCGTGTCCAAGCTCATGAGCCATTACGACCCTTAGCAGCACCTCATTGTCTAAGATATCTTCATTAATAAAAATCCATCGGATACGTTTCAGATATCGGTAATTCCCCAAAACATTCCCCATTGGAAGGACTGCAATATGTACGCCCAGCATTTTTGCTATTTTCCAAGGGTCATTTGTTCCGCACAAGCGGATATAATAAGCGACAATTTTTTTTATATCATTGTTATTTGCCAACTAAAATCACCTACTTTTTGTTCTTGTACGGGTTGTATTTAACTTTATTCTCCTTCTTTGATTCTCTCAAAGCATACTCTATGGCATTTTCCAAAAGAATTAAAGACTTTTCGTCCATTTCAACGCCATTGTAAAACAGTGGCCCGTCTTCTCCATTTCGTATTTCCTTCATTATTCGGTCTAAATCCCTCCCTATTTCGCGTTCGTCTTTTGCGGTTAATTCAGCTTTATCAGGGGAGCTGTTCTTCCCCGTCATAAGATATTCCACAGATACGCCAAAGTAATCAGCAATTTTTTGGAGTTTTTCTTGTTTGGGAGTGCTTCTCCCCTTTTTCCAGTCTGAGAATGTTGATGCACCAATTCCTGTTTCCTTAGAAACCCTGTATGCTGTTACACCTGCTTGTCTTAATAGTCGTTCAAATATTTCATACATAAATATTCCTCCATAAATATTTATGAAATCAGAAATAAAATGCTTGACTATTTATGAAATGCACGCTATAATATGGCTATAGTTATGAAATCATAAATAAAAGCAATTATAAATTTTGATTTCAGTATTAATTTGAAAATGCGATTGAATTAATGTGGTAATTTATTTATATCACATTTCCGAATTAATTACAATAACTAATTATGAAAATCTAAACAAAAGGAGGTGAAAAAATGTACGAAAAATTTGCCCAATTATTAGTTAAAAACGATAAAACTGCGTACAGAGTATCAAAAGATACAGGTATTCCCGCAAATACTTTTTCCGATTGGAAAACAGGGCGTAGTAAGCCAAAAGTAGACAAGCTCAAAATCCTGGCCGACTATTTTGGCGTGCCAATTGAGTATTTCCTTGAAGAGTAGAAGGTCAGATGGACGGAATGACAAAAAGAAATGAATGAGGTGAGGAGGATGGAAGATTTGCCGTGGGATGACAACTTGAGCAAAGCACATAAGTGGAGCAAACAAGCAAAGGTTATATCTATATGTGCTTTGCTGATAAGTGTTACATCTTTGTTTATAAGAATATTTGGACTACTCCAATAGCAACAGAAACTATAAGAGAAACGATGGCAATTATCTTTGAAATAAGAGCTTCTTTTTTAGCGGCAACCGTTTCTGCTTTTGCCATATTAAGCTGCTCGTTAAGCGTGGCTGAAATTTCATTTAATTGTTTTTCGTAAGATGACTTTATATCATCAGCCATTTTTGCTAAAACTGAATCTTCATACCCTGGAAGTCTTGTTTTTGTTTTCATAAATAATAGTTCTGGGGGTTCAATTTTAGGAACATCAAATTTAGGCATCGTAACATCATATTTTGGAATATCAATGTTAATCTTTGGAGGATGAACGTCAAACTTCAATTATGATTCTCCTTTATATTTTACTCGGCCTGGCGGGGCCTGTAAGTACATTATAGAAGGAGCATTAAAAGAAAACAAGAGGAGGTGCGACAATGGAATTTCCTAAAAAAATTATGTACCAGAAGGAATTGGTTCAGATGGGATTCCCGGAGAAGATGCTCCGCAGAATCAGTCGTGAAGAAGGTCAGAGAGTAGCGTACAAGTCTAATCCCAATAACAAGACAAGTCCAACCTTGTTTGACACGGACGAGCTCCAGAAATATCTCATCCGGCAGAACCGGGCGGCCGATCTGGCAAGGCAAAGGGGGTGCGTGATGTAATGCACTACACCACAATAAAAGACGCAGCTCTATGCACAGCACTGGCGGCCCTGACAGGATGGTGGCAGCCACGGGATGCACCACAGGCGGTTATGTGCTACATATTTATTTTTCTCTTGCTGGTGGCTGGCCTGGAAACGGCTAAAGACTGGGAAGAGGGGAGGAGGATAAGGCATGAACAATCTAATATTAGAATGCATCGAAGCAATTGAGGACGATATGGATGAAGGATATCTGGTAGATGAAGACAGCCGTCTGAAATATGCTCTCATATATTTGTCAAACGATGAAGAAATAAGTGAGCTGTACGAGCTCATTAAAACTGGAAAAGCCCCTGGAGCCGGGAAGCAATCAGGGGCAAAGAAATAATATATCACACTCTTATTATAAGGGTGAGTCGGGAGGAAATCAAGATGAATAATGAATTAATTAAGAGAGCCAAGGACTTTAAGGACAAGATAGGTGAACTTATTGAGATCATAGAAAAATGTAACACTGCTATTGAAAGAATCGACCACGGGAATGATGTGGCCATCACAGATAACTGGGGCAATGACATCAAATTAAATGACTGCCACCTGGATGACGGTCAGGAGACCCTTATGCAGCAACTGCTGATAGGAATTTTTAAGAACCGGAAGGAAGAGGCAGAAGCGGAGCTGAGACAGTTACTGCCAGATGAACCAAAAGATATTAATTATTTGGAACTGTCTGTGAGGGCATACAACGTACTTAAACGTGCTGGAATTAATACAATCGAGCAGTTACAAGGCACGTCAGATGAAGAATTGATGGGACTCAGGAATTTTTCACAGTCCTGTCTTAATGAAGTGCATGAAAAGTTGAAAGAGTACGAAAGGCGGTGACAGTATGTGAAAATTCAAAATCAACCACTCACGCAAATTGAGCAGGCATTTGCTGAATCTAACCATTACATTGTGGAACTGTATCTGGCGAAGCGTGGCCTCGATCTGGCGGAATGGTATGACGTAGTGATCTTCCGGTATCTATTATCAGTACAGAGATGGTTCCGGGATACTCGGCTTCAGAAGTGGAAGTTTAACACCATCGCCTGTCAAGCCATGAGGTCAGCAATCAGCAACGAAATGAGAAAGCAGTCACACCAGATCAAGACGGTCAGCCTGGATGCAGAGCTTCCGAGAGAGGATGGTTTTACTCTCATGGATACCGTTACTCATGAGAATCTGAATTATTTATATATTGGAGGAGAAGAAATGCAGATTAGATATAATATCAAAAATGTTCCGGAACGTCCAGAAAGACTTGGGCAAAAAAGTGATGAAATAATGGCTATTGAAACATTTATCAACACATCACAGAAGAATATGGTTTTTGAATACGATACTGAAGATGAGGCTAAAAAGAGATTAGGCACTGTACGTTATTATATGAAAAAGAAAGAGCTGGATACCATGTTTGAGTATTACCGCGTCAATGATTGTGTCTATATCATCAGAAAGGAGACAAAGAAATGCCGTTAAAGATCAATAAGCTGGAGATTGAGAACGTAAAGCGTATCAGGGCTGTAAAAGTGGAACCAAGTCTGAATGGTCTGACAATCATCGGCGGCAAAAACAATCAGGGAAAAACCTCTGTGTTGGATTCCATTGCCTGGGCGCTGGGTGGGGAGCGGTTCAAACCGTCACAGGCAACCCGCCAGGGTTCCGTGATACCGCCAACGCTGCACATCGTCATGAACAATGGATTAGTGGTAGAGCGTAAAGGCAAGAACAGCACTTTAAAGGTCACTGATCCCAGTGGGCAGAAAGCTGGACAGCAACTCCTGAATGAGTTTGTGGAGGAGCTGGCATTGAACCTGCCGAAGTTCATGAATTCTTCTGGCCGGGAAAAAGCCCAGACACTCCTGCAGATCATTGGCGTAGGGGATGCATTAGATACTTTGGAGAACGAAGAAAAGGAACTTTATAATGAGCGGCTGTATATTGGACGGACTGCTGATCAAAAAGAGAAATATGCTAAAGAGCAGCCATTTTATCCAGATGTCCCGAAAGAGCTGGTGTCACCCACAGAGCTGATCAAGCAGCAACAGGAAATACTTGCCCGGAATGGAGAAAATCAGCGCAAACGGGACAACCTGGAAACGCTCCAGTATCAGTGTGTGCGCTTAAATACTGACATTGCAGAGCTGGAAGAAACGCTGAAAGAAAAGCGTCAGGCGTTGGAATTGGTCGAGAATGACATTGAGATTGCCAAAATGTCCGTAGCAGACCTGCAGGACCAGTCTACTGCAGAACTGGAAGACAGTATTGCCAATATTGAAGAGATCAATCGCAAGGTACGTGCAAATCTGGATAAGGACAAAGCTGAGGGAGATGCGCTGCATTATCGGAACCAGTATAACGAGCTGACAAAGAAAATCGACGAGGCCAGGGATAAAAAAACACGGCTCCTGGAATCTGCCGAGCTTCCTCTGCCAGAGCTTTCAGTCAAAGACGGAGAGTTGGTATATAAGGGCCAGAAGTGGGACAACATGTCTGGTTCTGACCAATTGAGAGTTGCGACAGCTATTGTCCGGAAACTGAATCCGAATTGTGGATTTGTGTTACTGGACAAGCTGGAGCAGATGGACATGGATACCCTACAGGAATTCGGAGCCTGGCTGGAGGCTGAGGGACTGCAGGCAATCGCCACCAGAGTAAGCACAGGGAACGAGTGCAGTGTAATCATAGAGGACGGATATGTAGCAGGCCAGGAACAGCCACAGGAGACAAAAGCGTGGAAGGCAGGTGCATTTTAAATGGAGATTATCAGAGGGAAAATACCGTGCGCGAAGAAAGTCGTTGTATATGGTCCAGAGGGTATAGGCAAGTCAACCTTTGCCAGCCAGTTCCCGGATCCTGTATTTATTGATACGGAAGGCAGTACAAGTGCTATGGAAGTGGCTAGGTTCCCAAAGGCTACAAGCTGGCAGATGCTGCTTGATCAGATTGATTACGTCAAGACACATCCGGAAACTTGTAAGACATTGGTCATTGATACGATCGACTGGGCAGAGCAGATGTGTGTGGAATCCATCTGCGATAAACATCAAAAATCAGGCATAGAAGACTTTGGGTATGGCAATGGGTATGTTTACACCAAGGAAGAGTTTGGACGGTTTTTAAATAAGCTGACAGAAGTCGTAGAAGCCGGTGTAAATGTAGTGCTTACAGCCCATGCCCAGATCAGAAAGTTTGAGCAGCCGGACGAACTGGGCGCTTATGACCGGTGGGAGCTGAAACTGGGCAAGAAAACATCCTCCCAGACCTCGCCATTGGTCAAGGAATGGGCGGACATGCTGCTGTTTGCAAACTACAAGACTATATCCGTAGCTGTTGATGATAAAGGCAAAAAGCATAAGGCACAGGGCGGGAGGCGTGTCATGTATACGGCACATCACCCCTGCTGGGATGCGAAGAATCGCTACGGGCTGCCTGATGAGGTACCGTTTGAGTATAGTTCCATTGCACACATTATTGAAGAATCTGCACCGGCACGTCAGCAGGAACCTGTGGCAGCCCGGGAACCAGAGCAGATACCAGTTATATCGTCTGAGCCGATTGTATCAACTGCGATCCAAGATCAAATGATACAGCCACTATCCGAACCACAGCAGATTGACCTGCCATTGAATGAACCAGAACCAGCCGTCCCTGGAGCAGAAGAACCATTTCCGCCTCAGGATAAGCGGATACCCAAGAATCTGCGCGACCTCATGGAGGCGAACCGTGTTGATGAGTGGGAACTGAGCAATATTGTAGAAGCGAAAGGCTATGTGCCGGTGGGAACACCTATATGGGAATATGACAATGTAAACCCTGGGATCATAGACGGCCTGCTGGTAGCAGCGTGGGGGCAGGTTTTTGCAGCGATCAAAGATATGAGAGAGAAACAGGAAATTCCATTTGAAAATTAGGAGGATGAAAGATATGGGGAATATGGACACAGAAGGAAGAGAGTTAGGCTGGGAAGATATGATCGTGAATGATGGGAATGATTATGAGCCGGTCCCGGAAGGGGATTATGAGTTCACGATTGAAAAATTTGAACGTGGACGGTCAAAAGGTGAGGGAAAACTGCCGCCTTGCAATATGGCTACTGTGTACTTTACCATCCATGACCGTGGCAGGGATGTAACTGTGCGTGAGAATTTTTTACTACATTCAAAGCTTGAATGGAAACTATCAGAACTGTTCCGCAGCGTAGGACTGAAAAAAGAAGGAGAGCAACTGCGAATGAACTGGCCTGCGCTTCCAGGGCTTACTGGACGCGCAAAGGTCATTGTGGAGCCAGGAACAAAAGACCCATCCAAGAGGTTTAACCGGATTGACAAGCTGTATCCGAAAGAACCAAAAAAGTTTGAAGCAGGGAAGTTTTAGGGAGGCGCAGAATGGATCTAAGACCATACCAACAGGAGGCACGGGAATCCATATTTGAGCAGTGGGACAGCGGCGTGAAAAAGACGCTGCTGGTCCTTCCGACCGGATGCGGTAAGACCATCGTTTTCGCAAAAGTAACTGAAGATTGTGTGCGAAATGGTGACAGGGTGCTTATCCTGGCTCACAGAGGTGAGCTTCTGGAACAGGCGGCTGACAAGATACATAAGTCAACCGGTTTGGGATGCGCTGTCGAAAAAGCGGAAGAATCCTGCCAGGGAAGCTGGTTCCGTATCGTGGTCGGCTCTGTGCAGACATTAATGAGAGAGAAACGGCTGGGACAGTTCCCGGCCGATTACTTTAATACCATCATCATTGATGAGGCTCACCATTGCATTTCCGACAGTTACCAGAGGGTGCTGCAGCATTTTCCGGATGCGAGAGTGTTAGGGGTGACTGCTACACCAGACCGCGGGGACATGCGGGATCTGGGCCAGGTATTTGAAAGCCTGGCTTATGAGTATACGCTCCCGAAAGCAATCAAGGAAGGATTCCTGTCACCTATCAAGGCGCTGACACTGCCGCTTAAAATTGACATGAGCGGCGTAGGCGTCCAGGCCGGGGACTTCAAGGCAAGTGACGTGGGTACAGCATTAGACCCATACTTATATGGCATTGCCGAGGAAGTGAAGAAATACTGCATGGACAAGAAAACCGTGGTCTTCCTGCCGCTGGTGAAGACCAGCCAAAAGTTCCGAGATATCCTGAACGAAAACGGATTCCAGGCTGCCGAAGTGAACGGGGAGAGCCAGGACAGGGCAGAGATACTGGCAGATTTTGAGAATGGACGTTATAACGTCCTATGCAACTCCATGCTGTTGACTGAGGGCTGGGATTGCCCATCCGTGGATTGTATCGTAGTCCTGCGACCAACAAAGGTACGCAGCCTGTACTGCCAGATGGTGGGCCGTGGCACCCGTCTACACCCGGGCAAGGACCATCTGCTCCTGCTGGATTTCTTGTGGCATACCGAGCGCCATGAGTTATGCCATCCGGCCAGCCTGATCTGCGACAACGAAGAGGTAGCCCGTAAGATGACCGAAAACCTGGAAGAGGCTGCCGGATGCCCCATAGACATTGAAGAGGCAGAAGAAAAGGCAGCAAGTGATGTAGTAGCACAGCGTGAGGAAGCCCTGGCTAAACAGTTGGCCGAAATGAAGCGTCGCAAAAAGAAGCTTGTAGATCCGCTGCAGTTTGAAATGTCTATCCAGGCAGAAGATCTGTCCGGATATGTACCGGCGTTTGGCTGGGAATGCGCCCCACCATCTGAGAAACAGAAGGCAACCCTGGAGAAGCTGGGAATCCTTCCGGATGAAATAGATAATGCCGGGAAAGCCACGAAACTTCTGGAACGGCTTGATAAGCGGCGCATGGAGGGCCTTACAACCCCTAAACAGATAAGGTTTTTAGAAAGCAGGGGATTTCAGCATGTAGGCACATGGCAATTTAATACAGCGAAAAACCTAATTGACCGGATAGCGGCGAATGGATGGCGGATACCACCGGATATCACCCCGCAAGACTATAAAGGAGACTGATCATGGAGCAGAGGACGAGCCTGTTAGAATTAATTGAATACATCAATCCTGCTGATTTGGACTACCAGGAATGGGTCAACATTGGCATGGCGCTCAAACATGAAGGGCACTCTGTCAGTGACTGGGACGCCTGGAGCCGCCGTGATATCAGCCGGTACCATGCAGGAGAGTGTGAGCGTAAGTGGAACAGCTTTAACGGCTCTGCCTCTCCTGTAACAGGTGGCACCATTGTACAAATGGCTATGGAGCATGGATGGGAGCCAGATCATGGTTGTGAGCTTGACTGGGATGACACCATACAATTCGATAGCCTCGTAGTAATAGATAGTAACTGGGTTGAAGGGATTGACGTCCGGGAACCAAAACGATGGGATCCGGTCGGACAGCTTATCAAGTATCTGGAGACTTTATTTGAAGCCGGGGAGAATGTAGGGTATGTAACACGGAGCTGGCAGAATGAGAAGGGAAAATATGTGCCGCAGGACAAAGGTAACTGGGACCGCACAGCCGGTCAGCTCATAGAGGCCCTGTCTAAGTGTAACGGAGATATAGGGAGTGTTATAGGTGATTATGATCCTGCCGGTGGGGCCTGGATACGCTTTAATCCTTTGGACGGCAAAGGGGTTAAGAATGATAACGTTGCAGACTTCCGGTATGCTCTGGTGGAATCAGATGGAATGGAGATAGAGAAGCAGAATGCCATATTCAGGGAGCTGGAGCTGCCGATCGCATGCCTGGTTCATTCCGGCAGAAAGAGCCTGCACGCCATTGTACGGGTGGAAGCCGCTGACTATGCAGAGTACCGGAAACGGGTGGATTACTTATATGATGTATGCCAGAAGAACGGCATTAAGGTAGATACCCAGAACCGGAACCCTTCCAGACTGTCCAGGATGCCGGGAGTGGAAAGGGATGGCAAGAAGCAGTTTTTGGTGGATACGAACATTGGAAAGGAATCCTGGAACGAATGGTATGAGTGGATAGAAAGTGTTAATGACGATCTGCCGGAACCTGAAGGACTGGAGGGTGTCTGGGATAACCTTCCAGAGCTGTCACCGTGCCTAATCAGTGGGATACTGCGCCAGGGCCATAAGATGTTGATTGCAGGCCCCTCAAAGGCCGGGAAATCCTTTCTGCAGATAGAAATGTGCATCGCTATAGCCGAGGGCCGTAAGTGGCTGAATTGGCAGTGTACAAAGGGACGTGTCATGTATGTGAACCTGGAACTTGACCGGGCAAGTTGCCTGCACAGGTTCCGGGATGTATATGAGGCTATGGGCATCCAGCCATCGAATCTGTCCAATATTGATATCTGGAACCTGAGAGGAAAGTCTGTGCCGATGGACAAGCTGGCACCAAAGCTTATCCGCAGAGCCGCGAAAAAGGACTACATAGCCATTGTGATCGACCCCATCTATAAGGTCATAACCGGTGATGAGAACAGCGCTGACCAGATGGCGAACTTTTGTAACCAGTTTGATAAGGTCTGTACGGAGCTGGGATGCGCAGTGATCTACTGTCATCATCACAGCAAGGGCAGCCAGGGCGGCAAGAAATCCATGGACCGTGCCAGCGGATCAGGCGTGTTTGCCCGTGACCCGGATGCTTTACTTGACCTGATTGAGCTGGAACCCACAGAGGCACTTATGAAGCAGGAAGAGAATAAGGCCATATGTGCCGCCTGTAAGCAGTATCTGGATGCACTCTGCAGCTACGGAAATGATCTGTCGCAGGATGATATGTTGAGCAGTACGCAGATGATGGATTACTGTAAAGGACACCTGGATAAGTGGCAGATGGAGACGCTGCAGAGACAGATAGATTCTGCTAAGACGGACGTAAAAAACCGGACTGCCTGGAGGATAGAAGGGACACTGCGAGAGTTTGCCAAGTTTGACCCTGTAAACCTATGGTTTGATTACCCGGTGCACAGGCTGGACGATGTAGGCAGCCTGAAAGACATCCAGCCGGACGATGACAAACCGGCATGGCAGAAGGGTGCAGATAAGATAAAAAAGAATGCTAAAGACCGAAAACAAGAACGTAGAAAAGCGTTAGAAGAGGCTGTGAATGATAGTAATTTTGGGGAGGCGCCAACAGTAAAGGAGGTGGCTGAATACCTTGGAATTTCTGAAAGAACAGCTCGTGACCGGATAAAAGAGCATGGAGGATACACTTGTGAAAATGGAAAGGTAGAAAAAAAGCCCGCTGATCAATGCGCGGGGAAACCTGAAAATTAAGGTTTCCGCCATTATAGCATATATGGCGGGGAAATCTAAAATCAAGGATTCCGCCGTATTGATAAATTTAGCGGGGAAACCTTAAAAACAGATTTCCGCCGAAGTGATGTGTGGTGGCGGGGAAACCTGAAAATTAAGGTTTCCGCTGGCGGCGGGGAAACCTATACCCTAAAGGGTAAATATTTCCCCCGCAGTCGCGTGGTCACGGGGGTAGGAATGGACGGGCTTAAAGCACAGCCCGCCCGTTCCCTTCCCCCTCCCCGATGACAAGGCCGAGATTCAAAAAACAAGATGATTTAACACTTTAAAGAGGTGAAATAAATATGGCAACTGAATTTTTTATGGCAATGGAACCGCCCACAGTTACGGCACAGGAACATAAAGTGACAGTCATCAATGGCAAGCCGGTGTTCTATGATCCGCCAGAAGTCAAGGCGGCCAAAGAAAAGCTGATAAGCCATCTGTATAAACACAGGATCATGGGACCGTACAGAGAAGGTGTCCGGCTGATCACAAAGTGGTGCTTCCCTAGAGGTCGGCACAAAAATGGCAGCTATCGCATCACAAAGCCTGATACGGACAATCTGCAGAAACTCCTTAAAGACTGCATGACCCTGGTAGGATTTTGGACGGATGATGCCCTGGTAGCATCCGAGGTTGCGGAAAAATTTTGGGCAGAGGTGCCGGGGATCTATATCCGGATTGAGGAGCTGCCATGAGTCGGAAAAGGTTAAGATACTACTGGCAGATTATCGTGGATATTTGGTACCTGTTTAAGCAGTACAGCTCACCGGATGGTAGTAATGAGTTCTGGGCTGCTTACACGGCAGAATCGGATAGGCTCAATGAAAAATATCAGCAGTCAGAGTTTTATCAGGATTTAGCCAGGACTGTAACAAAGGAACTGCTGAGGATTGAAAAGGAGGGCATAAACAAATGACAAAGAGAGAAATTGTGAGATGGTTAGAAGGTAAGAGAAAGGAAGCCTTACGCAATATTTACGACCAGTACCAGGAGGCCGTGAAGGCTCATGATGCAGCACTTTATAAAACAATTGGCTTGGAGGAAGTATCACAATCTATTGAAGGACACTTAAGTGCTGCATACGAGGTATACACCAAATGGGCCAATCATAACGAGGATTACATCAGAGTGAGACATTCCAGCTACTCGGTCGGCGGAATGATTGAAATGATATTGAATTACAATGGAGGAGTCTCCAAGAGGATGATAGATAGAGACATAGAAGACATTATGCCAGAGCAAGAGCGCCTGTTGGATGAAAAAAACAGGATCTATGATGAAATCAGACGTAATTATGAAAACCTGATAATTAATGTCAAAAGTCTGAAATCTGCGAAGCTGGCCTGCGAATATTTGGAAGGCCTGGGCTTTGATATTACCAAGATCTCCGAAAAAGAAGAGTGTACAGCTCTGGCAGTAGAGGTTGATACCAGATACTTATTTGTGCGCGGTGTAAACAATGGATGATAGAGAGCGGCAGATCGCAGACCTCCAGAGGTATCTGGATGAGTGGCGCCGGGGTTGGCAAAGGCAGCACCGGGAGCAGATTTTGAAGGCCAGGGCGCCTGAGCCATGCAGGGATTGTCCAAAGGCAGGAGTGATAGACATGCATGGAAAATTAATATATGGATGTAATATGGGCTTTTGCATCATAATGGATTTTAGCGGAGGTATGAAGTGAAAAGAACGGAGTTGGAAAAACATTTAGGAGAGAATGTTGAGATAACGATATTTGATGGAAAAACAATAAAAGGTGAGCTGCATAAGACAGGCGAGGAACGCTTTAAAAACGATGCGAACTTATTTCTTCCGAGAAATCTTTACTTTTTAGTACCTTAAACATTTTTATTTCGGTGTAGCCATGTAAAAAAATTAATAAAACTGAATTAGAATCTATGGAGGTACGAGTATGAAAAACGCAGAAGGCTATCCTGACCCGACAGCCAGCAAGGCAATCCATGAGGCGGACAGGCTGCCAAAACACATCATGGACGTGGTACATACACTCAAGCTGGTTGCAGGGATGGTGGGATTGAGGATTACAAAATTGGAGTTGGAGGACCGGAAGAGTGGGAAACGGTACTGGTACGGGAGGTGATGCCAATGTATGCAATGAAGTGTGATAGATGTGGTGAATATTTTGATAGCAATGAATTAAAGATTAAAGGAGGCAATTGCAGTGGCGAATCGTTCGGGCACATAAGTGTAAGAGGAGAACACAATCATTGTTGTGATTATGATTTGTGCGATAAGTGCGTTATCGAATTTTTCCGTTGGATGAATGACCCGGATAAAGTGACAGGAGGAGAGAAAAAAAAGTGAAGTTTATTAAAATCCCACTGACTAAGCAAATGGAGGACGACTACAGAGAATGCGCAACCATGATGGATAATGGTGAGGAAAAGGAGTGTGAAGGCTGCAGCCTAAGTGGCGGAAGTGAATTTGAATGCCTTGGGGAATATCCCTGGTGCAGTGAGGAGATGCAGGACTGGAGGTGATGCCATTGGAAAAGCATATTTTAGAGCAATACACGGACCTTCAGGCGGAAGAGCGCAATCTGGTGAGGCGGATACAATCCCTGAATGATAAGCTTTTGAACATGGAGATGGGTGGATACATGGTAGCCGATTCCGTTACCTGTGGCAGGCGAGGTAAAAAACCGCTGGGCACCCGTAAGATACAGGGTTTTCCTCTGCCGGAGTATAACCACAAAAAAGAATGTCTAAAGACATATAAGTTACAGCTTGAACTGGCAGATATGAGACTACTGGAGCTGTTAAATGAAGTGGAGGAGTATATTGAGGGCATTGAGGATAGCCGGATCAGAAGGATTATGCGGTATCGGTATGTGGACAATCTGAGCTGGGTACAGGTGGCGCACCGGATGGGTGTAAAGCATACTGCAGAAGGATGCCGTCAGGCGGTTGAAAGATATCTCGGAATAAGAAAATAAAAGTTTGACCGTTTTGACCGCTTCGGATGTGTTAGGATAGTATCATGACGTACAAGTCATTTTAGACCTCCCCTTTGTTATTTGGCTGCCGGGTGTCATAGCCCGGTGGCTGATTCGCCGGTTCCAGGTAATCCAGCAGGTTTGCCCTATATAGAGGCAGACATAGCATGGATGCCGGGGCGTCCGGTATGCGCATTAAGGCGTATAGGCAGTGCGGTTCCGTAATGGAGTAGATTGACGTCAAGCATTCCGAGGCTGCCGAGAATTTTCTGCACAGCTTGAAGTCCTGCAATGCTATAAAGCTGTAAAAAACTTTATCCGTAATAGATAAGACTGGCCGGTGATTGCAGTAGTCCGGCAATTACGGGTAGTGCTCTGGAAGTGCAAGCAGTTTATAGAGAGCATAAGATTCCCTGGTGTCCGGGGTAAGTTAGCAGTGCATATACTTTAAACTGCATGTCCCATGTCTGGGATAATAATGAGAACTGGTTAGCGATATGCTGGCTGGGTGTTTTTGCGTACAGGAAAGTGAGGTGAGCCTGATGAACGAACAAAATCTGAAACCGATACGGTATCTAAGCAGTGAAGAAGCAAAGAGAAGAGGCAGTAAGGGCGGAAAGGCGTCAGGTGAAGCCCGCAGGCGGCGTAAACTCATCAAAGAACAGATGGAGCTGGCCTTATCACTGCCTGTTTCAAACAAGAAGATCCGCAAGACAATGGAGGACATTGGCCTGGATGATGAGGATATGGATAATCAGATGGCCCTTGTCCTTGCCATGATACAGCAGGGATGCAAGGGGGATGTGGGTGCATTTAACTCTATCCGGGATCTGATGGGTGAGAAGCCGCAGGACAAGGTGGAGCTGTCTGGGGAGGTAAACAATCCTTTTGAGGGCCTGTCCACCGAAGATTTAAAGAAGCTGATAAATGATGGATAGAGAGCTGCTGAAATTAGGCGCAAAGATAGAACTTGCCAGGCGTGAGTTCTTTTTTTATTGCAACCTGAAAGCCCCGGACTTTTACAGACCGGATAGAAAATACCTGGTGGACCTGTGCAATGAATTTCAGGTGTTCCTGGAATCAGACGATAAGGTCATGATCGTCAATGAGCCGCCCCGGCATGGCAAATCCCGGACAGTCGGGAATCTGGTTGAGTGGATCCTGGGCAGGGATAATGCGAAAAAGGTTATGACAGGTTCCTACAATGAGACATTATCCACCACCTTCTCAAAAAATGTCCGTAATTCCATCCAGGAGCAGAAGGCAGATAGATACAAGCCTGTGTTTTCGGATGTATTCCCTGGCACACGTATCAAGCGCGGTGACGGGGCCATGAACCTGTGGAGCCTGGAAGGAGGGTATAACAATTACCTTGCAACATCTCCAACTGGTACAGCAACGGGATTCGGCGCCGACATCATGATCATAGATGACCTGATCAAGACAGCGGAAGAGGCACATAACGAAAATGTAAAAGAAAAGCACTGGACATGGTTCACTGACACCATGCTTTCCCGTTTGGAGGAAGGCGGCAAGATCATCATTATCATGACCAGGTGGGCATCTGATGACCTGGCAGGCCGTGCCCTAGAGCATTATCAAGAGCGAGGAGCGAAGATACGGCACATCACCATGAAGGCGCTGCTAGATAAGGATACACATAAAATGCTCTGTCCAGAGATCTTGTCGTATGAATCCTACCAGGAAAAAGTGGCAGCTATGGGAGAAGACATTGCCTCTGCCAACTACCAGCAGGAGCCGATCGACCTCAAAGGGCGGCTGTATACCAGCTTTAAGACCTATGACAGGCTGCCAGTGGATGAACAGGGCAACAGCCTGTTTGAGGGGATCTACAGCTATACAGATACCGCCGATGAGGGGGCTGATTACCTGTGCACCATCATCTGGGGTGTATACATGCGGGAGGCTTATGTGCTGGATGTCTATTACACCCAGGCAGGTATGGAGATAACAGAGCCGGAGACAGCAAAACGTTTCAAGGATTTTGAAGTGAATCGGTCAAGGATAGAGAGCAACAACGGTGGTTCCGGATTTGCCAGGAACGTAAAGCGCATATCCGAAGAGCAGCTTAAAAACTTCAAAACAGTGATTAAGTGGTTCCATCAATCGAAAAACAAGAAAGCCAGGATCATCTCAAATGCCACATGGGTGATGGAGCATGTCCTGTACCCGTCCAACTGGCGGCACAAATGGCCGGAATATTACACCGCAATGGCGCGGTACCAGCGGGACGGTGAGAATAAACACGATGATGCGCCAGACTGTACTACAGGCGTGGCTGAGACGATGTATATGTTAGGAGCGTGAGAAAGTGGGGCTGATCAAGAAAATGAGTGAAGGCATGAAACGGGGTATTAGGAGCTGGTTAAACATCCAGGACGCAAACCCCACCATGATAATGATAAATGAGACTCTTGACTATGAAGGAAATGCAATCAAAAACCGGATCTGGTACATGGGTGACAGTGATGAGATCCAGCAGCTTTATTCGCAGATTGACACAGGAGTTGACAGATATAAGTTCTGGGCCAGCAAGAGCAGTCCGGGGCAGGAAATGCGTAAGATACATACCGGGCTCCCGGCTTTGATTGTTGACACTCTGGCAGGAATATCCCTGACTGATTTAAAGATCCAGATTGACAAGAGCAGTGCCGATCAGGAACTTTGGCAGGCTATCGAAGAGGATAATAAATTCCGGAAGAAACTGGAGAAGGCTGTTAAGGAAACACTGTATATTGGAGATGGTGCTTTTAAGATATCTTTTGATACAGCATTGAGCCGGTACCCGATCATTGAATTCTATCCAGGTGAACGGATCGAGCTGGTGACGGAACGGGGCAGGATCCGTGAGGTCATTTTCAAGACAGCTTATCAGCATGATCATACACAGTATGTCTTATATGAGCATTATGGGCGTGGATATATCACCTATGAACTGTACAAGGGAAATAATGCGGTAGATTTACATGCAATCCCGCAGACTGCTAATCTTGTGGACGTGGCTTTCGGTACAGAAAAGCCGGAGGAACAGTATATGATGGCTGTTCCTATTCAATTCTATGAATCGGGCAAGTGGGATGAGAGAGGGCAGAGTATCTTTGACAAAAAGATTGACTCTTTCGATGCTTTCGATGAAGTATGGAGCCAGTGGATGGACGCCCAGCGTAAGGGCAGGGCAAAAGAATACATCCCGGAGGACCTGATCCCCAAAGACCAAAATGGCGGGGAACTGATGAGACCGAATTTCTTTGATAATTGCTATATCAAGATTGCAGGGGGCTTTTCAGAGGATGAAAGCGGGAAAATTGAGGTGATACAGCCGGATATCCCACATGACAGTTATCTTGCTGCCTATGTGACGGCGCTGGACCTTTGTCTGCAGGGATTGATCTCACCCAGTACCCTAGGGATTGACATGAAAAAGCTGGACAATGCTGAAGCACAGCGTGAGAAGGAAAAGGCCACTTTGTATACCCGGAACACAATCATTGATGCATTACAGGTGGATATCCCCCTTTTGGTAGAGACAGTGATCAAGGCCTACAATGAGTTTTACAACAAACCTGTGAAGCCTGTGGAAGTGACTGCTGAATTTGGTGATTATGCGAATCCCAGCTTTGAAAGCCAGGTGGAAACAATCAGCAAAGCCAGGACGGGGCAGATCATGTCTGTGGATGCGGCTGTGGATGAGCTTTATGGAGATGACAAAGATGAAGACTGGAAGCAGAAGGAAGTAAAAAGGATTAAAGCCGAGCTGGGTATCGCAGAGATAGAAGAGCCCGGATTGAATCTGGAAGGGGTGAACGTGATTGAAGGTGAAAATCGGACCCAGAATATACCGAATGTCCCGGAAGGAGTACCAGGGACTGCTGGAGGTGGCGAAGGAACAGGTGCCAATGGGGATATACGCCCTGGAAACAAGTGATTATGCTGAACTCAGACATGATCACTGCAAGAGCACCACACAGCTCAAAGCCCTGATCAGACAGTTTAGATTGCAGGGGGTCAAGGTGATGGCGAATGGCTAATGATTATGATATAGGAAAAGCTTTTCAGGCCATTGAGGAGGAACTGATGGCCTCTATGGTCCGCAATATGAAGCGTCACCGAGCCTGGGAAGACGCGGAGGGAATGCACTGGGAACAGTGGCAGGCCCTGCAGCTCAAAGCCCTGGAACAGTACAAGAAGAATAACCAGAAGCGATTTAAAGGGCGATTTAAAGACCTTAACAATGAAATCGAATCGTTGATCTATGCTGCTCATCAGCAAGGAGGTATGGATCAGGAAAAGGCGATACTGAGGGCCATCAAAAAAGGATTGCCTGCCAAGAAAGTAAGCAGGGGAGCCACGGCAGAGTTTTTCAAGATCAATGACCGGAAATTGGATGCTCTTATAAAAGCTACCACAAATGACATGGAGAAAGCCGAAACGGCAGTCCTGAGACGTGCTAATGACCAGTACCGGAAAGTTATTTATAATGCCCAAGTATATGCTAATACTGGGGCAGGCACGTATGAGAAAGCTGTGGATATGGCTACAAAAGATATGCTGTCTGCCGGGTTAAACTGTGTTGAGTATGCCAACGGAGCCAGGCACACGCTGTCTGACTATGCTGATATGGCAATCAGGACGGCATCCAAACGGGCATACCTGCAGGGAGAAGGGCAGAAGCGCCAGGAATGGGGCCTGCATCTGGTCATTATGAATAAGCGCGGGAATCCGTGCCCTAAATGCCTGCCTTTTGTAGGCAAGGTGCTGATTGATGATGTCTGGAGTGGCGGCAGTAAGGCAGATGGGAATTATCCTCTTATGAGCGCTGCCATATCAGCAGGGCTGTATCATCCACGGTGCAAGGATGGACACACAACATATTTTCCTGGTATTAGTACACCACCAGATGACAGATTCAGTAAACGGGAACTGGCCGAGGTTGAGGAACGAAGCAGGCGGGAGGCAAGAAAGCAATATGTAGACAGACAATCAGAGAAATATCGTAGATTAGCAAGATTATCTTTAGACAAAGAGAACAAATATAAATACCAGCTACGTGCGAATGAATTTGAAGAACAGGGCATTATGATGGAATCCAGAACATTCCCTGACAGGTACGAAGCGGATAAATACTATCGCAGTAGCACTGAAATACTCTGGAATAAGCTGCATAAACAGGAGAAAAAAGCCCTATGGAAATATACAGGGTCAGATTTTATGGATATTAATACAGCACTACGGACTGAAATACCACCCCGTGATACCATACAAGAGTGCATAGACAAGATGACAAGTGCCATTGGTAGAAATAAATTGAAAGAAAGTGTTTGGGTGCGCAGAGGAATTAGCGAAAGGGGATTGGCTAAGTTTTTAGATTTGGATACAATAGGCCAAGAAGATATTATAGGAAAAACTTTTGTAGAAAAAGGTTTTATGTCCACGGGTGTATCTAATGATGCGGGATTTGACGGTATAAATCTCAAGATATGCCTCCCCCAAGGGACACAGGCTGTTTATGCAGAACCTTTTTCTAGTTACGGAGGAACAAATACAAATGGCACGTGGGATGGAAAACAAAGAGGCTCTTATGTAGGTTCAGAAGCGGAACTTATAATACAAAGAAATTCAAAATTCAAGGTAAAATCCGTAAGCAAAGATTCAGATGGTAACATAAAAGAAGTAGTGCTTATGCTGATCGCACAAATTTGACTACCAAACAAAAAGAGCGTATAATAAAGAAAAAAAGGAGGCTTTGTTATGGAAGGTCAGAATAATGGAAAAGAGAGTAAAAAAGAAAGAGATGAAAGAAGAGAGAAAGAACTGCAGAATGAAATTGCAAAGGCACGTAAGGAAGGCAAAAGTGATGCTTGGATACGCATGAACTTGGATATCTAATACCACCCGTCGAAAATGGCAGGTGGTATTTTTATGCTCATTTATTTGCGCCGGCGCAACAAAGGAGGTGATCAGCATGGCATGTAAAGGTGGAAAGAAAGGCAAGGGCAGATAGAAAGGCGGTGATCCTGAATCTCCCTCTGGGCGGCGGGGTGAAGCTGCCTTATTTTTATGCCCAAACACGATATGGCTGAAAAAGATGCGTGGCCGGTGACACCGATGATAATGGATTGTAGGGTGACACCCTCAAAATGGAAAGGAGAAATTACATGTTTAAAAAATTTAGATGTATGTTACCTATGGATTTGCAGTTTTTCGCGGAGGCCGGTACAGGTGACGGTGGGGCCGCAGGCACTGGAGACGGTCAGCAGACCCAGCAGGCAGGGGCACAGCCACCCACAGCGCCGCAGATTGATTACAATAAAATCAAGACAATGCTGGAGGGAACACTCTCCGCCAAAGAAGATACAGCCCTGAAAGCATATTTTAAACAGCAGGGTTTATCAGAAGATGAGATGAAACAGGCCATTGCTGCATTTAAAGAGCAGAAAGCGGCACAGCAGCCGGATGTAAATGCACTGCAGACACAGGCAGCACAGGCCCAGGCGGCGGCACAGCAGGCAAATGTGGAAAAAGAGGCTATGTTCCTGTCCGGCGAATTAGGCGTTGAATTGAAGATCATGCCTTATGTCCTGAAATTGGCTGATTTGAGCAATGTAGCTGATGATAAAGGCAGTATCAATAAAGAGACACTAAAAACAGCGCTGAACAAAGTCCTGGAAGAACTTCCGCAGTTAAAACCGGAAATTCAGAATCAGCAGGGCGGGTTTCGGCAGATAGGCGCCGGCAGCCAGGGTGGTACTTCCAATGTGGATGATCACTTATCGGCTATTTTTGGCAATAAAAAATAAGGAGATGAAGAATTATGGCAATATATGATTATGCAGAATTATTCATGCGCGAGCTTGCGCAGAAGTACACGAGAGAGCTGGTATCTAACGATCTTACACTCTCTAACCAGGGCATCAAGTTTTTGAACGCCCAGACAATTAAAATCCCCAGATTGACCGTATCGGGGTATAAAGACCACAATCGTAATACAATGGGGTTCAATGCCGGAACGGTAAGCAATGACTGGGAGCCAAAGAAACTTACCCATGACAGGGATATTGAGATCCCGATTGACCCGATGGATATTGACGAGACTAACCTTGTCACTGAGATGGCAAATATCCAGAATGTATTTGAGGAGGAGCAGGCTATTCCGGAAAAGGATAGCTATAGATTCTCAAAGTTGTATGCAGAAGCCAAAACATACGCAGGACAGGGAGCGGTTATTGACAATACGGTATTGACGGCAGCCAATATCCTGGAGTGGTTTGACGAGCAGATGGCGATTATGGATGACAAATCCGTACCGCAGGAAGGCCGTGTGCTGTATGTGACGTCTGCAATCAATAAAATTCTGAAAAGCGCAGATGGGATTACGAGGGCAATTAATGCCGGGGCTGCCGGGGTGATTGACCGCCGTGTACATGGCCTGGATGATGTGGCAATCAAAACAGTGCCTTCCGCAAGGTTTAAGACAAAGTATGACTTCACTACTGGATGTGTTCCGGCTGCAGATGGAAAACAGATCAATATGATGCTAGTGCATCCATCCTGTGTTATCAGCCGCGATAAATATGCTTACATGAAGCTGTTTACGCCGGGCTCCGATTCACGTACGGCTGACAAATATGTATACCAAAATCGATACTATACAGATACATTCTTGATTGAGCGTAAAGCTTGTGGCATTGCAATCAATGCCGAAGCAGAAAGTTGAGGTGCTTAATATGACAGCAGAAAAAGGCAATAAGGTCTATACAATTGATGAGAGTATGAAAGCACAGTATCGGAATGATGGTTATGATATCAGGAGCGATAACGGAGAAGTCATTGCTTATGGAGCAGGAAAAACCGTACCGTATGAAGACCACATGCAGGCTGTAAAAGAAGTGGTACGCCTACAGAAGTTATGCTCAGATCTGCAGGAGGAGAGATCGGGCCTGCAGAAGGAGCTGGAGATGTTGAAAGCAGAAAAGAAGCCAGCAAGCAGGAAAGCCGGTGAGTGATATGTATAAGCCATATGCAGATGCAGCGTATTACACAGATATCTACAATGGCAGTTTACTGTCGGACGCTGAGCGGGAACGGTACCTGAAACAGGCATCCAGGCATATTGATACCTTGACCTACAATCGTATTGTAGGCCGGGGATTTTCCAATTTAACACCATTTCAGCAGGAGATTGTTCAGGAGGTCTGCTGTATGCAGGCAGACTTTGAGTGGCAAAACAGGGAGATTTTCGACATGATCCTGCAGGGATACAGTATCAATGGCGTATCAATGCAATTCGGGGAATCCTGGAATGTGATTACGAATAAGGGTATCCCCATGCGACGTGATGTATATGAGCAGCTATGCCAGACCGGGCTGTGCTGCAGATTGTTGAGGTGATGCTTATGTACCCATGTTTGGTGCCTGAATGGGCCTGTACAACCGATATCCATGTGATTATATATAGCGAGGGCCTGAATGAGAATGGTGGCCCAGAGGTGGTGTTCGAAGATGATTTGCGATGCAATTATCAGGACAGCGCAAAGACAGTCATTGACAAAGAACAGAAATATGTACAGCTATCAGGGACGGCCCTCTTCCGTGGAGATATCGCCCCGGGTGTAGCCGTTATCTCTGGCGGTACAGTCACAGTATTTGGGGAGACCCGGAACATCCTGCAGGGGATGAAAGCCAGGAACCCGGATAACAGCGTAAATTACACGAGGTTGGATATTGTATGATCAATGTTAATTCAATCATAAAGATGGACTGGGGCCGCATACAGGCCCTTACAGATGCGCAGGTAACAGCCCTGGAGCAGACAGCAGAGTACCTGCACACAGAGGTTGTACAAGCCCAGGTCATGCCTTTTGACAAGGGGACGCTCCAGAATGACAGCACATTTGCTGATTACTCGGAAAGCAGATCCGGTAAGGTGTCCCTTGTATCTACACAGCCTTATGCCAGGCGCTTATATTACCATCCGGAATATAATTTCCAGACAAAAGAAAATCCCTATGCGCGTGGTGAATGGTACGAAGACTGGCTGCCTGGAGGAAGTAAGGACCAAAACTGCCAAAAGGCATTTAAGCAGATTTACAAAAGGATTACGGGGGTGTGAGCATGGAATTAGCAGATATCCGGGACTGGATCAAGACGCTGGGAGTGGGAGATTACTTTTATATAGGCAAGTTGGAAAATAAAAGAGAGCGGTCTATAGGTGTCTATCAGCGCCAGATCCCAGGCGGGGCAAATATCGCCCTGGGCGGTCTGGACTGCACAAAGACGGCCAGTAAAGCTGTATCTATTTTAATCCATTGGGATAAATATGCCCATGAGACGGAGGAGGCTGCGCAGTCCCTGTATGACAAGATTTTACATGTATCAGATTTAGAGATTGCCGGAAAACATGTGGATTACCTGCAGTTGGATGTACCGGAGCCCATTGACGTGGGTACGGATAACAACGGCGTGTATGAGCGTGTGATCTGGCTGACACTGCATTACGAAAGGTAGGTAGAAAAATGGCAGGAAAAACAGGAGTATATCCTTGTTATAAAAATCAGTTCCAGGTAGGGGATGCCAAAGAAGGGGCAACCTCTATTGCGGATATGGAAACTTTTTCTGTAAAATTTGACAATGGCGTAGAAGAATGGTACCCCTTCGATACGGAAGGATGGGCGC
>ERZ894236.1019-NODE-1019-length-24056-cov-88.6346_pt1 | contig 24056 bp, 26 predicted proteins | sample MGYA00380297_ERZ894236 | MGnify/ENA primary metagenome ERZ894236 (study PRJEB32331, sample SAMN06328420) | human gut metagenome | biome: human gut microbiome; feature: stool | host: Homo sapiens | collected 2014-08-04 ... | reverse complement strand
TATCAGTTCATTATAAAAACCTTAGATTTTTGTCTTGACAACTGAACCACTATACCGGAAGGAATGTGCAATCCAGGACAAGTCTATACCGTGGCTCCAGGTAAAACAGGTATGCTTGGTGTATTCCGATTGGAATCTCAGATGATGCCGGGTAATGGAAAGTTTGAACGTTCTGGTCTTGGTTCTGATGGAAAATGCAAAGAAGCAACGAACACAGCATTTAATTTCCTGAAAGCCAATTCTAACCGTATCAGTGGCTCTATCAGTACAACGACAAAGGATTATATCATCAATTACCAAGACTTGCAGGGCATTGGTATGACAGACAAATTGGCATTGCCAACACTGATTGCTTTATCTTCAGTGGCATTAGGTAAACCTGTTGCAAGCAGTCTTGCAGTTCTTGGAGAAATCAGTATCGCAGGAACACTTATCAAAGTTGATGAGCTTGCAAACAGCTTGCAGGTATGTTTGGACAGTGGGGCAAAGAAAGTTTTGCTCCCTATTGTATCAGCAGCAGACATCGGAGCAGTTCCATCGGATTTAATTGGCTGCTTTAATTTGATTTTCTATTCCAGTGCGGAAGATGCAGTATATAAGGCATTGGGCGTGGAATAAAAGGATAATGCGATGATAGATTTTAAATTGTGCAGACGGTCTGCACAATTAGGAAAGGAAGGCTATGGAAACAAAGCCAAGGATTTTATATTTACAAAAGATTTTACTGGAAAGAACCGATGAAGAAAATCCTCTTTCCACAACACAGTTAATCAATATACTGAATGATGAATACGGAATATCTGCACATAGAACGACGGTCACAAAGGACATTGCTGCACTTCAGGAGTTTGGAATGGACATTGTTACTATCCATTCTACTCAGAGCAAATACTTTGTAGCCAGCCGTAAGTTTGAATTGCCGGAATTGAAACTACTGATTGATGCAGTAGAGTCATCGAAGTTTATTACAAAAAAGAAAAGCGAAACTCTGATTGAGAAGATACATACGATGACCAGTCCGGGGCAGGTGGCAAAGCTGAAGCGTAATAACTATGTGGTCAATCGCATTAAGCCGGATAATGAACAGATATATTACATCATTGACGCTATAAATGACGCCATCAATGCAGGCAAGCAAATTTCTTTCCAGTATTATGATTATACCGGATTAAAGAAAAAGGTTCTGAAGAATAAGGGCGAAGTATATAAGTTCAGTCCGTATAAACTTCTCTGGTGCGGGGACTATTATTATGTTCTCGGATATTCAGAGAAGAAAAGCAAGGTTATCAATTTCAGGGTAGACCGTATTGCTTCTAAGCCGGAGATACTGGATAAGGACATTATTCCTATGCCTGATGATTTTGATATTGAGAATTACACAAAGGAAGTATTCTTTATGTTCTCAGGCGAGAAAGTTCTGGTGGATTTACGGTGTGATAACAGCCTGATGAAAACAATGGTTGACCGCTTCGGAGAAGATGTAACAACCCTTGCGTATGATATGACTTCTTTCAGGGTACAGACCGAAGTATCAGCCAGTCCGACCTTTTTCGGTTGGGTGTTTGACTTTAATGGAAAGGTACAGATACTTGCACCTGAGAGTGTGAAAGAACAGTACAGACAGATGATTGCAAAAGCCGATGAGGATATGCAGGAAAGCGAATAGTGCAGATTTGAATTTGTGCAGACGGTCTGCACAAATTAGGTAAGATAGAATTATAAGACTATGAAGCGAGGTAGTGGATATGGAAAAAGACCCGTTTAAGGAATATTTGAGGGAGTCTGAACCGGATAAAGCTCATAAGGGATATGCTTGGAGTACGGCAATTGGACTTCAGGCGGTGGACGGACTCAAACCATCTAAATATCTGATTGATACCGCTATTCAGAATATTGAAGGCAAAATCACGATGAAGGAAGCACAGAGTCTTATCGACAGTTACTATGAAGAAAGACCAGTGCATTTGTCCGATGATGAGCGTACCGAAGAAGCAGATAAGGTTTCGTCCCGTATCGCAGAAATTCTTTCTGAAACAGCGTTTTCATTTTCGCCAAACGAGTATGTATCTATCCACCGTAAACTCTTTCAGGGTATTTATAAACACGCCGGAAAGATTAGAGATTACAATATTACAAAGAAAGAATGGGTGCTTGATGGGGCAACTGTTATGTATGGCAGTGCTTCAGAACTGAGAGCCACACTTGAATATGATTTTTCGCAGGAGAAGGATTTTAGCTATAAAGGGCTTTCAATGGACGAGATTATCCATCATCTTGCGGTATTCATTTCAAGGTTATGGCAAATCCATATCTTCGGGGAAGGCAATACGAGAACAACAGCAGTGTTCTTCATCAAATATTTGAGGACACTTGGTTTCTCTGCGACTAATGATATTTTTGCGGAGAATGCGTGGTATTTCAGAAACGCACTTGTCCGTGCAAACTATACGAACCTGCAAAAAGGTATTCACGAAACAACAGAGTATTTGGAAGCGTTTCTCAGAAATCTGCTTTTGAACGAGAAAAACGAGCTTTATAATCGAAATCTTCATATAAGTGGACTTTTGAACGAAGAGAAAGTGGACATTGGGGATACAAAAGTGGATATTGAGAATGAAAAAGTGGACATTCAAGATACAAAAGTGGATATTGAAAGTGTACTTTCCGAAAAAGGTAGTGATTTCTCCGTAAAAACGACGATTCATATCCATAGACTTTTTGAAAAGTTTGGCTTTGATGAGGTGTTTGGAAGAAGTGCAGTTATGGAACTTCTTGAGCTGAAAAGTTCGGGTGCTTCCAAACTTCTTTCCAATTTGGTACAGGCAGATATTATTGAACCAGTATCCGGTCACGGAAAAGGAAAATATAAATTCAAGAAGTAATTAGAAAATTCCAAGGAGTGATGGCTATGGAGAATAAATTAGAAAAATTCGGTCAAAATAGTTTTATGGATAATTTTGTTAAAACCGATGACATCTTAAATGATATGTGTGGGATTATTGAGTCCTCACAAAAAGCTGCATATCAGGCGGTTAATATTGCACTTGTTCAAAGGAACTGGCTTTTAGGATACCGAATTGCGGAAGAAGAACTTGGCGGACAGGAACGTTCTGAATATGGGCTTTAGGTTATCAAGAAACTGTCAAAAGAATTGACAAATCGCTATGGTAAGGGATATGACAAAGGTACGCTTTATCGTTGCCTGAAGTTTTACAAGATGTTTCCTGAGATTGTTGCCACACTGGGGCAACAATCTGGAGTGATACTTTCGTGGAGTCATTATAGAATATTGCTTCAGGTAGAAGATAAGGAAGCTCGTGATTGGTATGAGAAAGAAGCCGCAGAACAGACTTGGAGTGTCCGTACTTTGCAGAGGAACATTTCTTCTCAGTATTATTACCGTATGCTGGGGACTCAGAAAAAAGAGCTTGTAGAAAGTGAAATGAAGGAACTGACTGCACCGTATCAGAATGATAAGTTGGAGTTCATCAAAAATCCGGTAGTTGCGGAGTTCTTAGGATTTTCGCAGAATACAGATTTTACAGAGAGTGACCTTGAGAAAAGTATCCTTTCCAATTTGCAGAAATTCTTGATGGAACTTGGAAAAGGATATGCTTTTGTGGCAAGACAGCAGCATATTCATACGGAGAAGCAGGACTACTATATCGACCTTGTATTCTACAATTACATACTGAAATGTTTTGTCCTCATCGACCTGAAAACAGAAAAGATAACACATCAAGATGTAGGACAGATGGATATGTATATCCGTATGTATGATGAACTGAAACGCAGCGAGGGCGATAACCCAACAATCGGTATTGTCCTTTGTTCCGATACAGATGATGATATTGCACGTTATTCTGTTATGCACGGAAATGAGCAGTTATTTGCGTCCAAGTACAAATTATACCTGCCGACAAAAGAAGAACTGAAAGCGGAGATTGAAACCCAAAAGGCAATGTTTTATCTTCAGCAGCAGGACAATGAAAAAAAGGAAACAGAATAGAATTTGTGCAGACGGGTCTGCACAAATTGCAAGATTAAAGTTCATTGAACAAAAAAGCCTTTATGGGCGGAAATTTTCAATGAGGCTTGCTATTTACCCTATTTACTCATAAAAATAAATATAAATGTCAAATCATTACAAATGTATTGAATTAGAGCCATTATCCAGACGTTATGGAATGAAACATGAGCAGCTAATCTATGAAAAATAGGTTAGTTGCTTTTTTTACAACCAAAAGATGGTGAGTTACAACATATTTCAGAAATGGATGTTTTTGTCGGTTACACTGGATTTATGATTAAGAGAATGTGGGGTGAATCTAGTGAAGAAGAGAAACGATAAAAAAGGAGACAACAAGAAGGCAAAGATGTTGAAAAAGGCATGTGTCGGAATTGGAATCACATGCGTCCTTTTGACTGGATGTCAAAAAACGCCGGAGGAAAGTGCGGTTGTTAGTAAAGCAGGTGGACTGAGTGAGAATGTGATTGCAAAGCCATTGGAGGAGGGAGAGACAAGAGAAAACGATATTCCGGCACATTGGAAGATGGAGGAATTCAGAAACAAAAATCGGATGCTGCTGAGCGCGGATTTGGATTTGGACGAGCATAAACTGGGGAATCTTCCCGTTATTGAGATGAAGAATCATGTGTTAACGGAAGAAGAACTGAAAGAATTGGTGGAGTATTTTGCAGAGGGAGAAACGTTGTATGAGTGCCAGCCATATACAAAGGATGTATATGAAGAGGTAATTTCAAGAATTGAGAATAAGGAAGGAATATATGCATCGTCCTATCCCTGGTTGAAACGATTGACCATCAGGCAGTGCGCAGAGGCAGGAATAGAATTTGCACCGGAGAAGCCAGCGATACAGGAAAAGGAGAAAATAGAATTTACGACCAGATTTGTGGATGAGGGATATGAAAAGGCTGTTATGGAGAAAGTAGGCGCGGCTTCGGAAGGGTTTGATATGTATGAAAACAGAGAGGAAAAGGTTTGGTTTGAAGCCGATGCAGGAGGTGTCGGAACTGAAAGGAAAGGACGTATCAAAGCAGAAACTTATGATCCGGAGGTTGGAAACAGCAGTTCATTTAGCTGGACAACCGGACTGGAAAGTTACTCTTATTTAGAGTTTGACAGCAGTAGGATGTTCTTTACATATCAGACGGAAAATACATTTACACCTCAGATGCTGGAACGGATGGATTTGTTTGAAGAGCGCTATACGAACAGTACGTTTGATAAGGCGGTAGGAGCGGCGCAGGCAGAACAGGTAATAAAAGAGTTGGGAATTGCCGATATGAGTCTCGCCTCGGAAGAGCAGGTTTTATGGTTTCCACAGAACAGCTATACAGAGGGAAGTGACAGGATAGGGGAGTCTGATGATCTGTGGTGGATGGCAGATCCAGCAGCAACAGAGTGCGGATATCGCTATATATTTTCCAGAGAAATCGGCGGCTTGAATGTAATGGTCGGTAATACGGCAGCGTTTGAAACTACGGAGGAGATGTATTCGCCGCCGTTTCCGGCAGAGACAATCACAATCACTGTAACAGAAAGTGGAGTGAAGTCCTTTGTCTGGGAGGGGATGTCGGAAGAAGTCAAACGGATTACAGAGAATACGAAATTACTTCCTTTTGATAAGATACAAGAATGTCTGGCGGAGCAGATATTCTACTGGTATTCCGGATGTACTGCGGGACAGCCGGCGGATGATCCGACACAGTTCCAGTATCGCGTGACAGATGCAAAGCTGGGGTATACCTATATTAATGCATATAAGAATCCGGAACATGCGTGGCTCGTACCGGCATGGTCTTTTATGGCAATAGAGGGAAAAGACGGAGAAGACATGCAGTACCTCTCGTATCTGATAGAGGCGTTGGAGGGACGTGCGATTACCGGGGAGTGAGAAGAAATGAATGAGATAAAAAGAATTGGTACAAATGTGCTTTTCTGGGTGGGGATGGCATTGCTCGCAATATTATTTTTGGCAAGCGGCACTCCCTACATAGAAACCTTGCTAAGAACACAGTATTGCGCAGAAGGAATTGGATGGGTGGAAGGATTTCGTTATTGTACGACGAATGAAAATGGATTGTTGTTTTTGCCAATCTGCGTGCCGATTGCGACAGGGGCGTGTGCGGAAACAGAACTGCGAACCCGATATGCATTGTTTTATTGCAGCCGAACAGGGAAGAAACAGTATTATATGAGAAAAGTATTGGAAAGCGCCTTGCCTGGCGGCTTGATGGTGTGCCTTGCAGAAATGCTGGTATTGCTGGGTGTATATATCGGATTGCAGAATATCACTTCGTATACAGAAGAGATTCAGACAGGTGCGATTGTGGGAATGATTCTGCTGAGTTTGATACGTGGCTTTTTAAACGGCTTTTTCTGGGCAGGTGTGGGGAGCATGACGGCTGTACTGACGAGAAATCATTATCTTGCGTATGCGATGCCCTTTGTTTTGTATTATGTGTTGACCTTGTTTCAATCCAGATATTATCCGGAACTGTATTTCTTAAGTCCGAGATATTGGGCGGCTCCCGTATATTATGGGAATTTATTCTGTGTTACAGTGCTGTCTGGATTATGTATAGGCTGTGCATGCGGTCTGATACTGGCAGTGAAAAGGAGGTTGGATTATGCGTAATGTCAGACAAATATTTCAGCTTGCAGGACAGAATTTTTCTGGATGGAAGAGAAATCCTCGGATTGTCATGACGTTTTTACTGGCATTCGTACTCTGTTTGTTCTTATCAGAGGAAGTGCTGACTTATTCACGAAGATATGAGACTTCGCTGCAGATATTAGAACCGTTTATCTGGACATACGGAGATGCTGCGTCGGTCATGCTGTCTTCGCTTTTGCTTGTGTTATTGTTTGCAGATATGCCGTTTGTAAATCAAGAAACTCCATATCAGCTGATTCGGACGAAACGAAGCGTATGGCTGGCTGGACAGATGGTATATGTGATCGCAGCTACGATATTGTACAATTTGTTTTTGATTATTGTGCAGAGTGTCTTTGCAGCAGCCTTTGCATTTTCGGGAAATGTATGGAGTAAGACGGCAGCATTGCTGGGATATGGCGGTGCGTCAAAAGGTATTGTCCCGGTGTCTGTTAAGACCATGGAACAGGCACTGCCTTACGAATGTGCTTTCCAGATATTTTTGCTGATGCTCTGCTATTCTTTGTTTATTGCAGTTTTGATGTTGTGTCTGAATCTTTTGATTGGAAATGCGGCCGGAGTGATTGGAGCTTTTGCAGTGAATTTGTACGGCTTTTTGTTGAATCCCAATTTATTTGAGAAATTGCTTCATCTGACAGAGAATCAGTTGTATCGGGCAAATGTCTTATGCGGATGGCTCTCGCCGTTGAATCATGCTACATTTCCGATGCATAATTTCGGTTATGATTATCTGCCGGAGATCCGTACAAGCATCGGGATATTTCTGGCGGCAATCATTCTTTTGATGATTCTGTCGAGTATAAAAATGCGGACATATAGTTTTACATTCATTCAGATGGACGAATGAGAGAAGAGGTGTCAGATAAAATGAAAGCAGTGGTAGAGATTAATAAACTGTCTAAATCATTTGGAAAAGAAAAGGTACTAAGAGATATTTCCCATTCTTTTGAAGAGGGCAGGATTCATGGAATCATAGGATTCAATGGTTCAGGCAAGACAGTTTTATTCAAATGTATTTGTGGATTTTTAAAACCAGACAGCGGCTATGTGAAGGTGCATGGGCAGCGAATCGGAAAGGAGATGGATTTCCCAAAATCTCTGGGAATGATTATTGAGAATCCGGGATTTCTTCCTCATTTGAGTGGATATGCCAATCTGAAACGCTTAGCAGACCTGCAAAGGCTCATTGGAAAAGCGGAAGTGATGGAGGCGATTGCACGTGTAGGGTTGGATCCGCTTTCCAAAAAGAAAGTCGGACAGTATTCTCTTGGAATGAGGGAACGTCTGGGAATCGCACAGGCAATCATGGAAAATCCGGAGCTGCTCATATTGGATGAGCCGTTTAATGGTCTGGATAAACGTGGTGTAGCGGAAGTGTGCAGGTTGTTTGAAGAACTGTGGGAGCAGGGAAAAACCATTCTGTTGGCGGCGCATAATATGCCGGAGTTTGAAGGGCTGTGCGATACAGTCTGTGAAATGGATGCCGGCGTACTGACTCAGGTGAAGTGACAGAATGTCAGAATTGTAAAGACACAGCAATATTGCTATAATTGTGGTGTTATATACGTTATGGAAAGAAACAGGGATGAGAAAATTATGATCAATATTGCTGTATGTGAAGATGATGTCTTTCTTGGCGGTCAGATAGAGACAATGCTGTACAGACAGGCAGAAACAGAAGGCGTGGCAATTCAGACGGAAGTATTTACTTCTGCGGAGAATTGTCTGAAATATCTAAGAGAAGAATGTATGGTGGATTTATTATTTCTGGATATTGAGCTGGGTAAAATGAGCGGAATCGAACTTGCAGAAAGGATTCGCAATGAACTGCACAATGATTATATGCAGATTGTATTTGTTTCTTCAAAACAGTCGTATGCTATGGAATTATTTGAAAGCCATCCTCTGCATTTTCTGGTGAAACCGTTGGAGGAAGAGAAATTTACAAGGGTTTTTCGCAAAGCGGTAAAGCTGATTGATAAAAGTGAAGAAACTTTTCAGTATAAGAAAGGGCATTCACATAAGAAAGTCTTTTGTTCTGAAATTATTTATTTTGAGGCAAGCAACAGAGAAATTATTATGCATACAAATACAGAAAATGAAATCTTTTACGGAACATTGAAGAACATTTATCCGAAACTTCAAAAACAGGGCTTTTTCTTCTGTCATAAGTCATTTCTTGTACATTATGATAAGGTGAAAATATTTGAAACAAACCAATTGGTTATGCAAAACGGAGATATGATACCAATCAGTCAGGGACAGAGAAAAGCGGTCAAAGAACTGCAATTGGAGAGAGAGTTAAGGAATTTGTAAAATGGAAATAAGTTTGTATCAGATGATGTTTATATTAGAAAATGCAGCACGTACCTATGCAGTATATCGGATTTTAGGGATGTTTTATGAGGAACAGAACAAGAAGAAAGGATATCTGAATTTTGTCGTATATGCGTGCTGTTTTTTCTGTGTCACGCTGAGTGCGTTTGTAAATAATCCGTCTCCTCTGATGGCAGGAGAACGTATGGGATATTATTCAACGGATATCCATGCGTCAGATACAGGAACGCTGCTAATGTATGTCATAGAATTTATCGGAATACTGGCGCTGACATTTTTTTATGGAAGAAATATATGGAAGAATAGTTTGACAAGCGTGGGAGTATTTGCGGTATTTAGAGGTGCGGAAGCATTCGTATTTCAGTATCTTAATGAGACAAACAGGATAGTGTGGCATCAGATAGAAAAAGTGGCACTCTTTCGCATGGTAATGTCGATACTTGTGATTTATGCAATCGTATTTACCCTTGTAGGAATTCAGAATATACGAAAAGGAGTAAGAAAGACATTTTTTTACTGTGTATTTGTGTTACTGGCGCCGTCTGGAATTGGCTGGTTTTTAATTCAGATATTAATCACTGCGATTTATCAGGTGCCAACATACTACGATAAGAAAATGATTTTGCTGTTTGGATTTTGTCTCTGGTTTTTCTGGGTGTATGATTTTATTGTACGATCGTTGGCTGATACGTATGAAAAAATATTGCTTAAAAAAGAAAATCAGTATTATGAAAGTCAGTTAAAAAACATGGAACAGACGGCAGTAACATGGAAAAAATTGCGTCATGATCTGAAAAATCATTTTATAGTTTTAAAAGGAATGTTGGATTCGGGAGAAGAGGAACAGGCAAAGGCATACCTGGATGACTTTATTCAGAATGAATTTGGTAATAAACAGGAAGTACAGAGTGGAAATACGGCAATCGACAGTATTTTGAATTATAAAATGCTGGAAGCAGAGCAGTATTCGGTTGTCTTTGATCTGGATGTTCAGATTCCGGAGCAGATGGCGGTTTCATCACAGGTTATGAGTGTGATTTTGGGAAATGCGATTGATAATGCAATAGAGGCTGCGAGGGAGACAGAAGAAAGACGTGTCAGTGTGATATTGCAATATACGAAAGGCAGATTATTGATTCAAATCAGTAATCCATATAGAGGAAAGTTACATTTGGGAGCTGCCGGGGAGTATTTGACCGGGAAAACAGAGAAGGAAGAGCATGGATTCGGATTAAAAAATATCAAAGATGTGGTTGAAAAGTCCGGAGGAGTCATGAATATTGAGGAAAAGGAAGGACGGTTTATATTGACGATATTATTGTATGGAAATACCTTTGTTAAAAGCTGACGAGTATTGTCATATAAGAATGATTGATTGGGAGTGAGAAAATGGATAAAGAAGAAACATATAAGAACAGAATGCGACTGCCTAAGGATGGTGAGGTTCTAGTAGAAAATGATAATATTATACTTAAGGCAGTGTCTGAAGATCAGAAAAATCATATAATCCGTGTATCATACGAATGCTCTTTTCTTAAGCATAAATTTAAAGATGAAATCTATTGTCAATACTTATGGGAAGAATTTATAGATAGAAATGCAGCCTATTATTGCATCTACGATAAGAAGACAAATGAGTTTGTGGGGTACTGTGGGATCAAGAACCTGACAAAAGATATACCGGAACTGGCAATTGAGTTATTGCCGAAAGACTGGAAACAGGGATACGGATTTCAGTCATTATCTTTGTTAATGGATCAATTTTTTAAGATTACAGGAGAGAATGTTTTTAGAAGCAGAGTTGAAGCAGATAATTATGCAAGCCAAGCCTTGCACAGAAAACTTGGAGCGGTACCAAATGGAATGAATGAATTTCTACTTCATGGTGAAGAAGTTATCAAATACCAAAAGGAAAATCAACATCTTATAGACGATAACATCCGAAACCTTGCAGCAGATTTTGGAGTCGAGCCTGTTGAGATTTTGGGGCATGTTTTAGAATATAAGATTGAATGGAAGTAACATAATTATTTTGACATTCCTCTTAAGAGCAATGTCAGGTGTAAGAGACAATTAGAAGAATAGAATCTGTAGTTAGTCAGTTACAGCGTATGTAAGGAAAGGGCAGTGAATCATAAAAGGTTCGCTGCCTTAAATATTATTTTAGCTTTTCCTTCACAATGACTTGGAAGTATTAAATGGCAGATTTTGACATTTCAAGAAATAGAACATCTTGTAGGTTTATACCAGGAATCATACCATCTGAGTCTTTTGTTGTAGATATTATAGAAAAGCAGGGGTTTTTATACCCCACCTATTGATATACACTGTAACCAGCAAAGAAGGCAAATATTATGATTAATGCAGAATAGAAGGAGAAAATATGTTTTATCTGGTGATTGATTTAGAGATGTGTAAAGTGCCGAGAGATTATAGAAGCAGAGTTTATAAATATGCAAATGAAACGATACAGATCGGAGCGGTTCTTCTAGATGAAGAATTTAAAAGAATCGGAACAATTTGCCAATATGTTCATCCGGAATATGGAGTGATTGATCACTTTATTGAAAATTTGACAGGTATCCGAAACAGTCAGGTAAAGAAAGCTCCGAAGCTGCAAGATGCATTAATACATATGATAGACTGGATTGGTAATCGGGAATATAAAATATATGCCTGGAGTGAATCAGATAGAGATCAGATCCTACATGAGATTAAAGCTAAGAAAATCAATGATATTAGAATCAATATGTTTATAAACGCATCTAAGTGGGTCGATTATCAGGAAGTTTTTACAAACCGGTTTAAATTAGAACAACAGATCAGCTTGGAAGAAGCATTAGAACGGACTGAGGTTGAGCCAGAAGGCAGATTTCATGATGGTCTGGATGATGCTGTAAATACTGGACGCTTAATTGCAAAATTGGAACTGAATCCGGAATATCAACTAATTAGTTATGAAATGCCGCAAAAAGAAACAGGACATCTTTCATGTCCTCTTGGAGAATTACTTTCGGGGTTGAATTTACAACTGGTTTAGTATGGTAAAGTTCAGTAAATTGCAAAATCGAGAAATAGTTTATTTTTCGACAAGTTTTGTGCGAAAAGATGCACTATACGTTTCCTGCCTATGATATACTTGAATTATCATTTAGTGAAAGAAGATGGGATAAGTGCCGAAAGGAAGTAATCAGAAATTCAAGTTGTACCGGCTTGCTCAGATTATGCAGGAACAGACAGATGATGAACATTATATCACTATGTCAGAAATCATGGAACTACAAAACGCCTTATGAGGCACGCTACGGGAGTGTATAACTCCTGTAGTGGAAATTAGGTCGTAGTGTTACAAAAAAGCTTGACCACAACATGTATTTCCAGTGGGATTTTGGATGATTTTGAAATAGAGTCCATTGTTGAACGGATATTAGATCGAGCAATTGTTTTCAATGAAGTTTCTGTTAGTGAACACTTGGATAATATCAAATATAATTCAGAATACGAAGAATATATAAATAATTGTTTTATCGGAGATTCGTATTACCCAGGAATGTTCTGGATTTTGTTAGCGACTATGAGTGGAAATGAAGGAGAAAGAGTAAAGGAGAGCATTGGCTTTACAAAAAGCTATCGTGAAACTTTGTTGTTGTTGGATTCATATTTATCCTACGCATATCCAAATGGCGGATTTCTTAATAAAGGAGATGAAATGTCGATGGAAATGATAGATAAAATCAATGCTTTTCTGCAAGTAAACGAAGATGTATCTGTCGGAGAATACCAAACACAGCATATTCTTAATCCATTAATAGTAACGTTAAGTGATATTGATTAAAAAATGCTGACGAGTCTTTTGATGACAATTTGGATAGTGAATTCACAGAGGAGGAACGTTTTGGTTTCTTGAATGTTCTTCAGTTTGAACAAATCAAATTTGATAATGTTACTTCTGACGATAGTCTTGAAGTTATTTATAATGTTGTTTTAATAAAGGACATCAGAGAATTACATACTTTGAGGTTTCATTTGCGTTTTTTGATAATGATGATTGTTTGAGCTGCACAGATGATAGATTTCATGATTGTGTGTTAGAAGTTGGAAAGAACTTTTGGAAAATGATGAATAAGATTTTACAGAAAGCAGGAATACAATGAGTGAATATATTACTACATATACAGGAAAGCACATGCAACCAACACAGCCTGATCCGAATTTGATTCGAATCCAAGATATCGCCCACGCCCTTTCTCTGATCTGCAGAGGAAATGGACATGTTAAAACATTCTGGTCCGTTGGACAGCACTGTATTTGTTGTGCGAAAGAAGCGGCGGCAAGAGGTTTATCGGATCGTATGGTACTTGCATGTCTGCTTCATGATGCCAGTGAGTGTTATATGTCGGACGTGCCGTCACCTTTTAAGAAGGAATTGCCGGAATATCAAGAGCAGGAAGAACGACTGCTTCGTATGATTTACGAAAAATTCCTCGGCTCTGATCTGACAGAAGACGAGCAGGCGCAGTTAAAAGAAATCGATCGTGCGATGCTCTGGTATGATCTCGAAAATCTGCTGGGAGAAGTGCAGTATGGGGAAATCCCGGATTTACATATTGAGTTGGATTATACAGTGCAGCCTTTTTCAAAGGTAGAGGATGAATATCTGTTGCTTTTTGAAAAATATTCGGGAACAACTGCGCCGAAGACGATTTATCTGGAAGATATTGCCGAGGCATTTGATGAATGTATGGACGGCTGGGTGCAGTTTTTGAATGTATGTACAGGTGAGATTGTTAGCTTATCTGAGGATCCATATATGGCTTGTGAGGAAGACAAGGAGCTTTGGGAAGTGATTGAAGAGACCGATGATTATGTTCGATTGCCAGATCAGTATGAATTGCGGGAAAAGCAGATTATGGAAGACTTCGCGTATGAAACAGGAAATGCGAGAGTTACGGAAATACTGGATAATGCGCTGCGAAGAAGACATCCGTACAGAGGATTTAAAGATAAAATCAATGAACTTGGAATCAGCCAGATTTACTATGATTACAGAAATGAGGCATATATCCATATAGCAGAAGAGTGGTGCAGAGATCATGGTATTCCATATAGACAGAAAAATATATGTGAATAGAGTACTTGATTATTGAAAAGTTTTCGTGACAATATCACGGAAACTTTTTTTGATATACGGTATTCTGTACCCATCAAATGAACGTAGGAGGATGATGGCTATGTCAGTTATGGATATTCAAAAGACCATTTTTCATTTTTTTAAAACTCCGGATATCAATCAGGGAGTCAAGGAATATAAGGAGACATCAGGTGCGATTTTGTTAGATGTGCGTATGCCTGAGGAATACAGAGAAGGACACATTCCAAAAAGCAAGAATGTTCCGTTGCAGAGAATTGAAAAAGTAACTTCGGTAGTGAAAAGTAAAAGCAGTCCTGTTTTTGTGTATTGCCACAGTGGAGCAAGAAGCAGACAGGCAGTTGGAGCGCTGCAGAGAATGGGATATGAAAATGTAAAAAATATAGGTGGGATTGCTGCCTATACAGGAAAGGTGGAGCGTTAGATGAAAGTTGTGATTGTAGGAGGAGTCGCAGGAGGCGCTACTGCGGCAGCCAGAATCAGAAGGCTGGATGAAGAGGCGGAAATTGTTGTATTTGAGCGTTCAGGATATATTTCTTATGCAAATTGCGGACTTCCGTATTATATTGGAGAAGTGATCACAGATGCAGAAGAATTGACTTTGCAGACTCCAGAAAGCTTTTTTGCACGTTTTCGGGTCAGCATGAAGGTACGGCATGAGGTAATCGCAATTCATCCGGAACGGAAAATGGTTTCCGTGAAAAATCTGGAAACTGGTGAAGTATTTGAAGAAAATTATGATAAATTACTCCTTTCACCAGGTGCAAAGCCTGTGCAACCGGAGATTCCGGGAACAGGACTTGCTAATTTGTTTACGTTGCGCACGGTGGAAGATACTCTGCGGATCAAAGAATACATCGATCAACATCATCCAAAGTCTGTGGTGCTGGCCGGAGGTGGATTTATTGGTCTGGAACTGGCAGAAAATCTGAGAGAAACAGGTATGGAAGTTACCATTGTGCAAAGAGCCAATCAGTTAATGAATCCGTTTGATGCTGATATGGCAGCGTTTATTCACAATGAAATGCGAAAACATGGGGTGACGCTGGCGCTTGGATATACAGTAGAAGGATTTGAGGAAAAAGAGGGTGGAATTGACGTCCTCTTAAAAGGAGAAGATCCGATTCATGCAGATATGGGGATTCTGGCGATCGGTGTTGCACCGGATACAAAACTTGCGAAAGAAGCGGGAATCCAGTTAGGTTTGAAAGACAGTATTGTGGTCAATGAACGAATGAAGACGTCTATTCCGGATATTTATGCAGTTGGAGATGCTGTACAGATCAGAAATTCCGTTTCCGGAAAGGAGGATCTGATTTCTCTGGCAGGACCGGCAAATAAGCAGGGGCGTATCGCTGCGGATAATATGTGCGGTGGAAACAGTCTGTATTCCGGAGCGCAGGGAAGCTCTGTGATCAAAGTGTTTGATATGACAGCAGCAACTACCGGTTTGAATGAAAAGAAAGCCAAAAAGGCAGGATTTGATGTTGATAAGGTGTTTCTTTCTCTTATGAGCCACGCAGGTTATTATCCAGGCGGGAAAGTGATGACAATGAAGGTGATTTTTGAAAAAGGAACATATCGTCTGCTGGGAGCACAAATTGTAGGATATGAAGGTGTAGACAAACGGATCGATGTATTGGCAACGGCAATCTACGCTGGTTTGAATGCTGTGGAACTCAAAGAACTGGATCTGGCATATGCGCCGCCATATTCCTCAGCAAAAGATCCGGTTAATATGGCCGGCTATATGATTGATAACATTCAGAATGGATATTTGAAACAATGGTTTTTGGAGGATATTTCGAAACTTCCTCGAGATGGAAGTGCAACCCTCTTAGATGTGCGGACAGAATGGGAATACGAAAACGGACATATAGAAAGATTTCGGAATATTCCGGTAGATCATCTTCGGGAACATTTGGAAGAAATCGAAAAAGGGAAACCTGTATATGTTATTTGTCAGAGTGGTCTTCGTAGTTATGTCGCTGCACGGATTTTAGCGGGAAAAGGGTATGAGGTTTATAATTTTTCCGGTGGTTTCCGTTTTTATGAAGCAGTGATGCATGATCGAGCGTTGGCAGAGAAAGCTACTGGCTGTGGGATGGATATTGATTTCATAACTTCGTAAAAGTATAATAAAGGTATAAAAAACAAGAAAATGGTCAGTTTGATAAAGATATCGAAAGTGTTCTGAGGAAGGAGTGTTTGCGGATGAGTAAAAAGGAAGAAATTATCTTTATGCAAATAAGGTTAATCCGACTTGCGTCAGAAGAATGGCATTTGTCTATTGATAAGATCATTGAAATATTTAAGAATAAGAATGTATTTAGTTATATTGAAAAAGGGTATGGGGTTTTTCACTGTGAAGGAGACGAGGTAGTCTTAGAGGATGTTGGCGACTTTCTGATGAGAAAGGGGATAGATGTATATGCAGGAATTAACTGATGGGCTTATACTTTATCATGGAAGTTATTGTGAAGTACGGAATCCACAGCTTGAAAGATGTGCCAAAAGGAAAGATTTTGGAAAGGGATTTTATCTTACGACATCGAAGGAACAAGCTATTAGTTTTCTGAAAACGGCAATTATTAAAGCAGAGATGAGCGGTCTTATAGAAGCAGGGCAGGAATATGGCATTATATCAACATTTGAGGTTCATTTAAAACAGGACTTGAATAGCTTTATTTTCCGTGATGCAGATGCGGAATGGCTTCATTGTATAGCAGCTCATAGAAAGAAAAATTCATTTATAGATGTAGAAAACAATATGGAACAATATGATGTAATTATTGGAAAAATTGCAGATGATGCAACGAACAGAACATTAGTAGCATATATTTCAGGAACTTTTGGAAGAATGGGAAGTAAAAATGCTGATGAGTTTTGTATCAGCCAGTTATTACCAGATAGATTGAAAGATCAATATTGTTTCAAAACAACGAAGGCGTTGGAATGCCTGCAATTTGTAGAAGGTGAGAAGATATGGCTGAAAAAGTAGATTTAAAAGATCAGATGAATTTTACAATTGACATGTTGATTACTATGGTTGTAGAAGAATTAGCAGAAGATCTGAGAAAAAATACGGAAGATATATTGGCGGATTTTTATCTTTCAAAGACTGGAAAAGCACTTTATAATGAATCTACAAAACTTTGGTGCAATGGGCCTTCTTATATTGCGGATATGTACAAGGAAGAACTTGCTGCCCGGAAGCTCTAGATATCTAAAAAACAAAGCCGATGAGAAAGAAGAGTAAATCTGTATCTATTACCGTCTTAAGCGTATAGCTTGAGGCGGTTTTAATTCTGTGAGAATATTTAGTTAAAGGATGCTGATTTTAGAGGATTAACTTTATTGCAATTTAAGAAAAAGATAATTATACTAAAAATGATTATACAAAAATTTACATCTGTAGACAGAAGGTTAGAATAAATGAAAAAGAAAATAGAACGGATAAAAAATAGAATATATGAAAAACTGACAAATCTTCCAATACGGATGGTTCTTACGATATTACTGTTTCCATTTTTTCTGCTTCTGCTGAGTTGTTGTGTATCTTTTTACAGTTCCGGAACAAGACAGTATACAGAATTGGTAAAGAAAAATGCAAAAGCAGTTGTGGAACAGAATAGAAACGCTTTGAATCAGGATTTAAATGAAATACAGGATTATGCAGACGGACTGGTGAGTCAGCGAGCATTTTATACAATGAAAAATAATATTAAGGAAGGAAGACCGCCGATCGAACCAGTGGATTATCTGCAAATGACTTCCAGTTTTACTTCTTTTTTACAACATTATCCAACATATATTGATACAGTCGGACTATATCTTTCGGATAATTCAATTTATTATATTCAATCTAATACAGGGATTAACCAAGATATTATGCGCAATTTGAATTATGAAAAACTAGAAAAATGTGCGAATGATTGGATGTGGATAGCTACAGCGGATGTGTTGCCTCAAAATATCAGCGAGAAATTGTCTTATAAATTGGCTTTGATTTATCCACTTGGATCAGAAACTACTTCGGTACAGGGATGCCTGTGGATTGGGCTTAGAAATGATGTTTATTTAAATACTATTGCAAACAGTAAAATTACGACTAATAGTAAAATGAATGTATTTCGAAAAAATGGAACAATTATTTTTGAAGATAATGGTATACAGAAAATGGAACAGCGTTTAGGTGCGGCAGATTTCAAAAAAATAGAAAGTAAAATTATGAATGCAGAGGGGAATGATATTATAGAGTTCGATATTGAAGATTTATATGTAATGTACGCTCCTCTTATTTTAGAAGATATGGGAATTATGACAGTGATTCCTAAAAATGAACTCTATGTAGATTTTAATACATATAAGTATGTTTTTATTTTCTTTATTGTTGCTGCAATTACTATATTTATTATTTTATATTTTGTAATTCCTCGCTATTTTTCGCAACCGGTTACTAAATTATTAGGGCAGATGGAAAAAATAAAAAAACCAGAGTCATATCAAGCAATTCAAGTAAACGGCTATTCTGAAATCAGTGAAATCGGACAAGGGGTTAATGAGATGATGGCAAGAATTTGTGCACTTACGGAATCCATACAACGCGAAATGAAAGCAAAACAGGCAACACAGTTACAGTACTTATTTGCACAGATTAATCCCCATTTTTTATATAATACGTTAGATTGTATTAAAGAACTTTGTCTTTGTAATGAAACGCAAAAGGCTGGAGAGATGGTTGATCAGCTTGTTGTTTTCTATCGGATAGGCGTAAGCAAAGGAAAATCATTTATTTCCTTAGAAAAAGAGATACAGCATGTATCAGCATATCTTTCAATTTTGCAGACAAGATTTGAAGATTTTCAGTTTGCGATTCATGTGGATGAGGAAGTAAAAAAGGCGATGGTACTTAGGATGATTTTGCAACCGATTGTAGAAAATGCATTATATCATGGAATACGACCTTATAGAACGGATGGAACGATTGATATCCGGGCAGAAAGACATCAAAATTACATTAAAATTATGGTTAGTGATGATGGGTGTGGAATTGCAGAGGATGTATTATTGAGAATACGGAAATCGTTAGATGAGCCTATTTGTGATTATTCAAAAGAATCTTATAATGTATATGGATTAAAAAATGTACAGGATAGAATTCAAATTGCTTATGGGAAGGAATATAAGATCCGTGTAGAAACAAAGATAGACTTTGGAACAGATGTGATTATTATTCTTCCTTATGAGGAGGTACATAAATGACAAAAATTATGTTTGTGGATGATGACGCAATTATTCGGAGAAGTATTGCGAATAAAATTGACTGGAAGAGTTATGGCTGGGAATTGGTTTATACGGCCAGAGATCCCATGGAAGCACTTGATTATCTCAAAGATCATCAATTGGATATTATTCTTACAGACATAAAGATGCCCGGAATCAGCGGGATTGAGATGGCATCTATTGCCATGGATTATTATCCTGGAATTAAATTTGTATTTATTTCAGGGTATAAAGATTTTGAGTATGCACAACAAGTTTTAAAATTAAATGCAGTAGACTATTTGACGAAACCCTTAGAACAACAACAGTTGATCAGTGTTCTTAAAAAAGCTGAGGAATTGTATTATAAAGATAAAAAAGCAGAGGAGATTTTAAAAGAAAAGTATCCGCAGTTAAAAAGAAAATATATATCTAAACTAATGCGAGAAAATTTTCAAAATATGGATCCTTCATTTTTTGAGGAATTTGATATCAACATCAACAATGGATATGGAATTGTTTCATTTATTGAAGTAAATTGTTCACAAAAAATTTCCGTAGAAGAAAAAAAGAGAGTGATTGAAATAATATGTAATTCACTGGAAAATATTTATCATGGAAGTATTTTTTTCTGTATGGATAATCTTCAGATTTTTACTATTTATACGGATAGTACAGTCCAAGAAGAATCGGAATTTTATGATAATTTGTTAGAATTGGAAAATTTTGTGAAGGATTTTGTGCAACAGAAATTGGACGGAGGAAGTGTGGAGTTTGTTTATGGGAGTTTGATGCGATCTTTAAATGACCTGTATTCTTCCTATCAAAGCGCTTTACAGAAAATTAATTCGGATATAGAACATTTGCTTTTTGAAGTAAGACATTATATCGAACAAAATTATTCAGATTGTGACTTATCTTTAGTGAAAATTGCGGATTATTTTAATGTGAATCACTGTTATCTTACCAGTATATTTAAGAAAAAATTTGATATAAATTTATATGATTATATTATTCGTGTCAGAATGGAGAATGCCAGTCGTTTGATTTTAAAGAGCGATCTGAAGAATTATGAAATTGCCGAAGCTACAGGATATAAGAATCCTCAATATTTTAGTATGAGTTTTAAAAAATATTATAATTGTACCGTTACACAATATAGAGCCCAAAAAGAATAATTGCTAAAAACACTCTGGAAACAAACGAACCGGAGTGTTTTTTGTTGTAAAAAATTTTATAGGGGAATCAGGTGAAAGATTTTATAATAAATCGCTAAACTTATTTAATGTACGGAAAAGAGAAAGAGTGGTTTAATAATAACAGGTTAGGAAAATTCAGAAAGGTATGGTGAGAAAATGAGGAAAAGGAAAATGGTCGGGACAATGGCTGCATCTAAAAGAGTGTGGACTCCATATTTATTGATTATGCCAGCAGTAATTTTGATTGTCGGGGTTATGTTGTATCCGTTGTGTAAAACATTTTATCTGGCTTTTCAGAATTATAATCCGGCAATGCCATTTGCCAATGGTTTTGCAGGATTTGATAATTTTAAGACGATTTTTACAACAAGTGAGTTCTATTCAGCATTATTTGTATCTTTAAAATGGGTTGCAGCATTAGTATTGTTACAGTTGATTTTTGGAATGATAGTTGCACTTATTTTAAATCAGAACTTTAAGGGGCGAGGATTTTTTCGCGCACTGGTTTTTGTACCATGGGCAATGTCAGGAGTTTTGACAGCAGTATTATTTAGTCTGATATACAATCAGAATTATGGGGTTTTGAATGATATTCTTCAGAAAATTGGTTTGATTGAAGAACCAGTAGCATGGTTGGCCAATACGCACCTTGTACTTGGCGCTGTGATTGTAGCCGAACTTTGGCGTGGAATTCCTTTTTTTGCCATCAGCCTTTTGGCAGCAATGCAAGGATTGCCACAAGATGTATATGAGGCGGCAAAGGTGGATGGAGCAAATAAATGGAATACATTCCGGTGTATCACATTGCCACTTCTAAAAGATACCATTGTTTTAACAACATTACTTCGTACAATCTGGGAGTTTAACAGTGTGGATTTGATATTTAGCCTGACCAATGGTGGACCAGTTGGGAAAACAACCACTTTAAGCATGTTAATTGCAAATCAGGCATTGACGACAAATAATTATGGATACGGATCCGCTATTTCGGTAGTCAGTTTCTTAATTTTAACAATTATTGCAATTATTTATATGAAAGCATCGGGATTTGCGAAAGGAAGTGAGTCATAAATGAAAGAGAAGAAGAGAGATATTATATTTTTAAGATGGCTTCCATTACTGTTAATTTGTGTTTATGTTGTGTTTCCGATTTATTGGTCAATTAATACAGCATTCAAAACAGAATCGGAAATTCTCGGAAAGACAGTAACATATGTTCCTAAAAATGCAACAATCGCTAATTTTGTGGATGCATGGACAAATGTAGGATTCGATCAATACTTTTTTAATAGTTTAAAAGTCAGTGCTATTTCTGTTGTTTTCATTGTAATTATTTCAGTTATGGTTGGATATGCATTGAGTCGTTATAAATTTAAATTTAAAATGGCATTTTTAGGATTACTGCTTGCAGTGCAGTTTATTCCAGCAGCGGTATTGCTTGTTCCATTATTTAATATTTTTAATGGATTAGGTTTGGTAGGGAGTCATCTTGCATTAGTGCTTGTAAATGTTACTTTTCAGACACCGTTTTGTTGTGTTTTGATGAGAGGATTTGTTGAAGGAGTACCATATGCTTTGGAAGAAGCGGCAATGATCGATGGATGCAGCAGAGTGAAAGGAGTTTTTAAAGTTGTAGTTCCTATGCTTGTGCCAGGGATTATTACAGTAGCAGCATTTGCATTGATTGGATGTTGGAATGAGTTTTTATTTGCAATGATGTTTTTAAACGATCCAGCGAAATATACAGTACCAATCGGGTTGAAAATGATGCAGGGCGAGTATGGAATCCATTATGGAGCAATGGCAGCAGGAGCAATTATTGCAATGGCAATACCAGTTATCCTGTTTGCATATTTACAGAAATATCTTGTAGCTGGCATGAGTTCTGGAGCAGTAAAAGGTTAATTCCACAGAAGGTGGTTTGACGAACAATAAAATAATATATTCAAAATGGAGGGAAAGCTATGAAAAAAAGGATGCTAGCAGTATTAATGACAGGTATTATTGGAATGGGAATGTTGTCTGGTTGCGGAAGCAGTTCATCTGAAGAAAAATCCAATGATTCAGGAAATGGTAATGAAAAAGTAGAAATTACATTTTGGGATAATTATGCGGATACAATCCATACAGATGTATATGAAAAGATTATTAGCGATTTTGAAAAAGAGAATCCAAATATTACAGTGAAATATGTTCCTTTGCCAGCAGATCAGGCAAAATCAAAATATGATGTGGCGATTCAAGGAAATACGACTCCAGACTGCGGCGTTATTTATCAATACTGGATGAACGATTTTATAGTGCAGGATGCATTGCTTCCATTGGACGATTATACGGAAGGTGATACTTCACTTCTTGACACATTTGTAGATAGTATGAAAGCTACTGCTCCAGATGGAAAATATTACAGCCTTCCATTCTATGTAGTTCCCCCGGCATTATGGTACAATACCCAAATGCTTGAAGAAAAAAATATTGAAGTACCAACAACATGGGATGAAGTATTTGATGCCGTTCCACTGTTGACAGATAAAGAGGATGGTGTATATGGATTTTCTATTCGTGGTGGTGCAGGAAGTTCACAGCAATTAGAACAGATGCTATATCAATATTCTGGAATTACAGATATGTTTGATAAAAACGGAAAATCCACGATTAATGATCCGAAACATGTAGAATTTCTTGAGAAATTTGCAGCTCTTTACAACAAATATACACCAGAAAGTGATATTACAAATGCGAGTACGGAGATGATTTCAGCATTTGATTCAGGATCTGCAGCAATGATTTTCCACAATATAGGATCGTACGGACAGCATCGAGATACACTTGGAGAAGGAAAATTTGGGGCAGCGGTAAATTTGAAATCTGTGGATGACACAAATGTTATAGTTTCTAATGGAGTTGCATCTTTATCAGTCTTTAAGAATTCAAAGCATCCAGAAGAAGCATACAAGTTTATTAAATATTTAACAGAGCATTCTGCAAACAGCTACTTTAATGAAACACTTGGCTCTATTCCTACCAATAAGGAAGCGTTAGAAGACGAATGGGTACAGGAGTCTGCACCGGTTAAAGCAACAGCAGATATGCTTCTTGATTCAGAAACTCAAATTGCTACACTTCCAGTAGAGGTAACCGGTTATTTCGACTTGCATACAAACACTTTGGCGAAAGATTTTCAGAATGTTTTGCTTGGTAATGAGTCTGCACAGGAGTATCTGGATAATTGGGCAGATAAAATGACAGAATTAAAGAAAACATATGATGAAAAAGTAGTTAATAAATAGAGTCATAATGTCAAATAGGAGGTCTGATATAAAATGACCTCCTATTATGTTAAATAATTAGTGTCTGCTGAGCAAACTGAAAACACTTGATTTTACTGACTTTTGCCCCATTTTC
>ERZ894236.1013-NODE-1013-length-24152-cov-9.04395_pt1 | contig 24152 bp, 34 predicted proteins | sample MGYA00380297_ERZ894236 | MGnify/ENA primary metagenome ERZ894236 (study PRJEB32331, sample SAMN06328420) | human gut metagenome | biome: human gut microbiome; feature: stool | host: Homo sapiens | collected 2014-08-04 ... | reverse complement strand
CTTCTTTTCCAAGCGGTGATATCCGAAATTTCAATCTCCATCTAACAGCTTCCTATTAAAACGAACATCGAACATCAAAGCCCGAGAATACAACCGCCTGCTTCAGGAGCGCAGCCCTTTTCTGTCATGCAGTATAGTGACTCGTAAAAAAGCGTCAGAATACACTATTCTCCATTTGCATTTTACAGTATATCGCGCTATGATATTAAACAGTTGGCTGTAAGCACAGCAAGATTGGAGTAGAGCTATGACAGTAAAGGAAATTTTTAAGAAAGCAGTGATTGCCGGCGCCGATCCGTTATCCATAACAGAGCTTGGCTTTGCCTATCTTAATGATATCGGCACCTGGAATATCAATATCAATTCACAGAACACCGGTTGCAAGAATAAAACGATCACCGTAGAGCAGCTGCTGGATATCTTCGAGCATCACTGTACCTGCTTTCGCACGCAGAATGAATGCTTTGAGGATAAACGTAAGGAAATGATCCAGCTTTTAAAGGAACACGATCCACAGGCAACCATAGATTTCAATTAAGAGAAGCATTGTTTCATTCACCGCAACCCACCGGTTTGAAACAATGCTTTTTATGTATGTTATCCCCGCAATAGCTCAATCAGCAGTGCTTCACTTTCATAGATATCGCTGCGACTGTCACGCAGAAAGGCATTCATCCCCTCCGGTTCGCACATCTCCCACATGACCACTTCAACAAAATGGTTATGCGCCTTTAACAGTCCATCATATGCATCCCACACACTCTTTCTTATGAACGGCTTGTTCAATCTCAATAACGACTGACAATCCGTTAGACGTTCTTTAAGCGTATCGATCATCTGCGAGGTCATCATCATGTCATTATCCAGATAATCATCACAGATTTGATATACCGACCGATACATATCGTAGCGATTCCACAGGTCTTTGAGAAGCTCCCGCTCCTGTATTTGTACATACTCCATCTCTTCAACTGCCTGCCCCTTCCGGCTTACCATCCACTGGTAAAAGGCAAAAAGCATCCCGGCACTACCAATCACCGGAGCAGCTGTTTTGAGAAATCGCCTTGTACTGTGTGTCAATTCCATACTACTACCTCCTTACGATTTCCCCATTTTTTCTTCCCACCTGTATCTTACTATGTATAGAATGCAAATTTTGTGATATTTTGTCGAACACGCCTTGATATATGAGAAATTTAACAAAATTTGTCATATAGTGTTATCATTTTAGCAATACATATCGCTCAGCTATATAGTTTACATTTCAACAATTAACAAAGGTATCGCCTTTTTTTATGTCACCCGCAAAGAAATCATAGCATATATTTCAGCAATTGCGGGAGAAACTTAACAAATTGCGGATTGTGAGCCTTAAACTTTTGACATGCGGTGTTTTCTTCTCACAGTATCCTTATTGCACAGATACAGTATGTTGCTTCCAAATATAAAAAAGACACTGATCACAGTGTCCACGATTTTCATATGGTATCGCGTACGGGATTCGAACCCGTGATACAGCCTTGAGAGTAATACGGTAAAAACTCTCAATGTGTCAAAACACGATAAAATAAGGCTTTTCGTGATGCTATGTGTCACTACATACCCCCTTGTTTCAACATGTAATCTAGAGAAAATCTAGAGAATCTAACCCTTCCTGAAAAACTGCATATTCTTTTTCCGTCTTTCTTCTTCCATGTCAATAGGATTTATGAAGTGCATATACACTTCTTCAACCATTTTAGTATCTTTATGGCCAAGAAATTTAGCTACATCTACTTTATCCATACCTTTTTCTAATAGCATTGCACAAGCTGAATGTCGCATACCATGTACTGTGATCTTTCTCTCAATACCATTGATTGCAATACTATCATTCTCTATATTCGTTAATGCCTTGAATTTATTGAATTGATTGTTTATATTGCTGCTAGGTATGGGTTTAGGCTCTTCGCAGTAATAATCAAAAAATATATATTGCTCTGGATCAAACAAACCATGCAGCTGCAGGAAGGTCTTCAGCTCTTTTAAATCATCTGAAAGTTGCTCATGCATCGTACATATACGTACACTATCGTCCGTTTTAGGTTTTGTGTGAACCTTCTTTCCTAATATTTCAGCATTGTCTTCGGCATATTGACTGTCAATCTTTATACATTCCAAGTCAAAAGCATCACTACCTGCAATAATGTCAGACCATTTACAACCTCTGGCCTCTCCTTTTCTACTTCCAGTATAAAACACAAATGAGAAGAATGCCCTATACAGTATAGTTCTAAAATCAACGATGACATCTTCACTATCTTTCTCTTTGACTTCTAAAGGATAATTTTTGTAGTTGTCTGTAAATACTGCTTTTGCATATTTGTCATATTTTGACCTGAATAACTCATATTCTTTCTCTGAAAAGAAATTTCTTATAGCTTGCTTACTTGTTTGAAGCTTCCCTTCAGGTGACACCTTTATGTTGTTACAAAAATCATATGACACCCAACCATTATCCCTCGCATACAGGAAAGTCTTATCTATGTGCCCAAATATATGTTTAATAGTATCTTTTGAATATACAGCTGCATATGCTTTGTTGATGGCAAATTTGAGATTCTTAACATCCATGATCGTCATATCTTCAACATTCATATCACCGATACCTTTATAGGGCAGTTCATCGTTTCTCCCTATAACATACTTCATGATATTGGTTTCATACTTTTTGATAGTTCTCGGACTTTTCCCACTAAGCTTGTATTGTTCTATCATCTTCTCATAACACTTGTCAAAAACAAATCTGAAGGAATGTTTGTCCAAAGTCTTATATACCCCTGTCATTGACCTTGCTTTGGCCTTTTCATCGTTTATGAAATCTAATACCTTTTTCGTAGTATTAAATTGAGGTGTCCATTTAGGTTTTTGAGCTACTCCATCTATAGTCAATTGGTATTGCTTGGAGAAATAGTCTTTTCCTAGTTCTGTCTTCTTATAAAACTTATTTCCGCTTTTATCTGTAAAATTATAGGCTCTAGTAGCCATTAGAAATCACCTCCTTGATTCAGTACCATTGTATCACCATAAGGGCTGTTTCACAATAAAAAAAAGACCACCTCTCACAAAGGAGAAGTGGTTATTTTAATTGAATTGCTTTTTGAACTCATCTAATATATCGTATGCTGACGTATCAATTGTAAAATCGTCAACGTGTTCTTCTATCTGCTTTAAGAGATTGATAGCGCTTGCCTTTATCTCTTCAGCAAATTTTTGCAAGGAAATGTCATTAACCTCACTAAACTTACCAGTCTTTATATCAATTAGGATTTTTGCATCTATACTATCAGGATGCAATGCATCCCTGTAAGGCACACCATAGTATAGATCTCTTGCAAAAACGTATAGTCTAAAAGTATCATAAAGTCTTTTGTTGATATAACTATCATCAAGACTCAATGAATCACACATTATAACAACATGCTCTAATATGTCTAACTGCATCTTGCACTGATTTGCTTCTGATAACCTATTAGCATTTCGAATCAAAATATTTAATCTATCGTCTTTAATAATTTTAAAATCGGTAAATAACACTTGTGTAATGTTCCATGTGTTATAAGCTAACCAATTTGCAAAATAATCTTGTGCATGAATTTGGATGCGATTTTTATTATCTGTATCCATTTCAGTATTCATATAGGAAGGAAAACTATCATCCGCTTGTACAATTACCACTGTATCCAAATTGCTTCTGTATTCGTCTGTTTGAAGGCTTAAACCGTAATTCTGACTGCCAATAACGAATATACCTAACACTTTAAGCTGTGGGTACTTTTGTTCTACATATTCAAGATGCTTTTTCACACCTTCCATTATTTCTTCTTTTTCAAATTCTTCCATCTGTTCTCCAATCATCGTATATCTTAAGAGCATTACGGTAAGCAAACCATAGTGCAACCAAAGCTGTCACATCAATTAGGATGTGAACAGCTCCAAAAACAGCTAATACCCTTTCCATATTACTTTATAGCTCCTTCAATCATGCGTTTCATCATTTCATGATTCCATTCATACTTCCTTAATCTATCGGTTAAATCACTATTTATCTTTTTTAATGTATCAATTCTCGATTCAGCCATTTCTATTTCTTTTATGTAATAATCCTCAGCATATATAGAAGTTTCGTTAATTTCATCTTCTGTTAAAATCACTAAGTAATCTCTTTCACAACACTTAAAAACGTATGAGTTGACAGGTATATGCATATCTATCTTTTCTGTCTTATAAAACAGCTCACTTGGACTACCTTTATATTCTTTATAGTATAAATAGCCGTCTCTATAAAGTCTCTCTGCCCACACAGGTACATAGAATGCATCATTTGAATCAATTAAATCCCCGTCATACATAAACATAGCTTCAACTTCTTGTCCTTTGATATATAAACTCATCATTATACCTCCAGTATCCTATATATTATTTCTTCGTATACATCTTTCTTACATGGATAAAACTCGCCTTTCACGTCTTTAATGATGTAATCACCTGCTTTAGCTAAATGATTACCCTCTAGTGTATGTATTACAATACCATTTTTCTTCCAAACCATTCTCATGTAATCATTGAATGGGTTATCGTACTCTGGAAAGCCTCTTGGTATCTGCACAGTCTGTCCTATAAAGTTTAAGCATTCAGTTACAGACTTATAGCTTAAATCTTTTAAATGATATGCTTCTACTACAACCAGTTTCTTCCTTACTTCCATATGATTCCTCCCTCTTGATAAAAAAACAGCTGCTCTTCTGCTTCCTCATAAGTTTTTACAAGATCAGTAATTGGATATCCGGTATGAACTATACATTCACCATATTGGTTTATCATCACTATTATTGGTAACGGCCAAATATCATCACCATCCAAATATATATCAACTATTGTCAACTCTTGTATAGCACCACCGTGGGCAGAAAAAAGTTTAGATCCTCTCTTTATCATAATGCTATTCTTTCCTTTATGATTATGATTCTATCGAATCCTTCACTCAATTTAGGGAAGACATATCCTTTATTCATTCTATCAATAACTTCTGAAGGAGAGGTCTTCCATTCTTTTCCAGACCTCTTTTCTGCACGCTCCTTACATATATCAATTGGTGTCTGCATGACATGACATTCAACCTTATAACCATATTCTTTTGCCAACTCTACCAATTCTTTTCTATACCTTGGTTTTAAAGCCGTAGTATCATAGACAACATCTATTCCATAGGCTAGAAATACCTTAAGGTAAATATCGCAACAAAATGCACATACTCTTCTTCTTTCGTAATACCGAAAATTTTTTTTGAGAGCAGTTTCTCTGATAACATCTTTTGATACTACTATACGCCCTAAAAAGTTCTTCTTGATGTACGTGCTTTTCCCACTACCTGGCAATCCACACATAATCACACACTTTTTCATTATGATCCCACAAATATCTGGTGAAGACGATTCTGGAGATAATCATTACCAGTCTTCACCTCATCATCTTGTGGCATTTGAAATACAGCATTCGTATTGTGTGATATATGTTCAGCAATACAATCTAATACACAAAGGGCTTTTTCTTCAGAAGTGTAGACTCCTAAATTATTGATATAGAATATTTTCTCATATTTTTCTTCATACCCCATTACATAGAGAGACTCTACAAGTATCTTATGTGTTTTTTTATCTTGATAATAAACTTCTATTGAAAAATCATCGCATGATGACAGACAAGTTCTGTCTTGGCTACGAACCCATACCCTTTCCGTCATTCTAACACCACAAATTCGAAGCAATCTAAACATGCATTTATAGTGTTGTATGTACGTGTTGTCTTAATATACTGTCCATCATTCACTTTGACATAGAAATATACTGGCCGAGCTGCACCTTTAGAGTTGTTACCTACAGGTCTTAAAATAGTTGCCACCCTTATTACATCTCCAACTTTTAAATTATCAAAGCCTATTGCTTTTGTTTTCTTGATTATTCTTTAGATTTGTAATGGTTTAGTTTCCATTACTGTAAATCTATCCGTTCTAACTTCCATTGCTTTACTCCTTTTCCTTTACTACTGTTTCACCTAAAAATAATTTTCTAAAGATTGATTCAAAAATTGGAACCGGTATGCTATTCCCCGCCTGTTTGTAAAGTGGCATACAAAATCTTCCATTTTTTTTATGTACTGAACTAGCTGCATAAAAATCTTCGTCTTTATATCCTTGCAATCTCCAACATTCAAGCTCTGTTAAATAGCGATATCTTCCATTACCACAATCAATGACTTGCGCTGGCGTCCTGTCTTGGCGTGTTGTAATTGTGTATGCAAAATCTTTAATTATGGTTGTTCTTTTAATGTCATTTCTACCAATTCCATTTAAAACACTAGGCTGAGTTACATCATACACATGTGACACTTCTTCATTCGGCAGCAAGAAATCGTCAATATCTCTCATAGGGGTTCTAATCAAATCGTCAAAATTAAATTTCTCACCATCTAAGCAACTGATTGTGAAAATTCTTTGTCTGTATTGTGGCAATCCAAAATCTCTAGCGTCAAGGAGAGCAAATGAATTTGCGTATCCCATTGATTCCATAACTTTTAAATACCGTTCATGATTTGCTACCATGTGTTTAGAACGTACATTTTTCACATTTTCCCATATAACATATTTTGGTTTCCACTTCCCCATTTGTTCAATTATATGTATTGTTTCCCACATAAGAGATGATGTTGTACCACTTCCTTCATCCCCTCCTGCGCCAATATTTATTCTACCGTCAACTGCTCTAGCTTTGCCTTGATGGCCTGCTATTGAAAAGTCTTGACAAGGTGATCCATGTATCAAAATATCTGGCTTTAAATTCCAGCCAACTACAGACTGCGTTTTATATCTTAATTCAGATGAAAACATTGCATTATAGCTTCTCACAGCCTTTTCATCAATTTCTACATAGTCTATTGCTTTTACTGGAACACCTATATTACGAAGCGCACATCGAGGTGATCCTATACCACCAAAAAATTCAAGTGTCTTGATCATTTCACTATCTCCAAAATATCAGTTGGATCATTTTCAGTCCCTGTTAAGACAAATCTGCACTTCAGCCCTTGCTTTGCTAGAATGTTCAGAATTCTCTTTTTCCCATATCGTGATATGTTTGTTATCAGCCATACCTTATGCCTCTTTTAACAAATCCGGAATATACCACGGTTCTTCGTCTTCCCATTTGCACCATGTAAAGGGTTCTTTGGAAAAGAGCTGGAAATTGGCAGAATCACTAATTTCATGGCAGTATTCACTTACCCAAACCAGTTCATTCTTTATTGGCTTTCCATCATGTGCATACAAGTCTCCACCTTTATCTCTAGCAATCCAACAACTTCTATATGCAGGCTTTAAAGCTTTTAGGAATTCTTTTTCAAATGGAGCTAATTTCGGCAATTCCTTTCTTTTCCAAATAGAGATTAGACCATCTCCATTTAATGTGCACTTTTCCAAATCTGGTATAAACACTTCGATTATGTCGCATTCTGTGAACTCACAATCTGTCATATCATCATTGTATTCTTTGAATTCAAAATATCCACATTTGTCAATAAATATGCCATCACTTGAACTTATAGATACGTGGTCTCTCATAACAAGAGACATGTCACCATTCCTTGACTTAACCCACATACCCGTTTTCAAATCACTCAGTTTCATTTTCTTTCCTCCTCATAAATATCATGATACGAAACTCCAACAGCAATGGCAGCCCATACATCTTTAGAAACCCCATAGAACCACCCCGGGTTTTTCTTTGTGCCTACAACACCGAACCTATCTATCAATGCTTGTCGTATATTCCCATCTTTGGCTTTCATATTCCCACATAGATTCAACTTCTCTTCTCTACGCATAATATAGACAGGTTCTTTACCAGTGTATTGGTGATACAACTCTGTAAATCTTCCAATCCATACACATGTATCAAACACCGTCTTTCCTGCAGGCATTCCTGTGCCATAGTGTCCAATCATTTCGATTACAAATGGCATCCTCGTATGATCCAATTCATAATGATTCTTTATAATTTCAGATAGTTCTTGATTTTCTACTTTGCCAAACTCAATAGGTCTTAAATCTTCATTTAAAACTGAATATGCACTATACACGTTGCCCGGGTCTATACTAAATATCATTTTCTAATACACACTCCTCATATTGTGCGAAGATATTCAAGAAATTCATTGGCAAGAACCATCCAATATCATCGTAAATACCATCCTTGCCATTCTTAATGTATATTGGATAGATTTTCCCTATTGTTATTTGATCTTTACACCAGTTATGGATGATTATTCCTTTACCTGTTCTTTTTTCTTCCACGCTTTACACTCCTCTGCACCAGTTTCTTGATAATATAGCTTTCAAATCTGTTTAATTTTATTTTTAACATTTCGTTTAGCAGAGAATCTGGATTCCGTCTTTGATAATTCAAGTTGATTGTTTTGACTCTAGCATTAAGCTTACGCCGAGCTTCTTCCTTTTTATTCTTCACTTTTTCCCTCTTTTCTGCTGCACCGTTTTGGTCTGCTCTAGGTATTTACTTAAAAGCGATACTCCTTGAATGATTCCTTTATATTTTGCAGAAGCGTCTTTAGTCACTCTGCATACAACGCATTTCCCATTCTTTAAAATATCTGAGAACTTAGAATAATTATTAGAGAAAACTACCAAATCGCCCATTTCACCATTTATATCAAGATTCACAAAACACATCTTTTGACCCTTATTCTTACCGTTTTTTACAATTACATCTTTAACATTGACAATAACACCGCCAAGCCATCCATCTTCATCATCCTTAACGTTATCCCAATTAGGTATGAAAACACCTTCAAATGGATCACCAGATAGGAATGTGTTTAAAGTCTCCATTTCCCACTCTAATTCATTCCCTTCACAGTATTTCTTTTTAAATACTTCCCATCCATTTTCTAACCTATATTGATTTATACACTTTACTACCAACTCTTTATTATCTTTATTTTCTGGAGTAGTCAGACCTAATTTAAAAGCTTCTTCAATGAAAGCTTTTTTTGCATTTTTTATAGGATGCTTTGCTATTTTCCTATCTATTTTTTTATCCCAAAACCTTTTTGTATAATACATTCTAAAACAATCAATTTTACACTCAGTTCCAAAAGCACCTGCTTTAATCAGAGCATTTACGTCAGATATATCAACTTTTGAATATACTTTATCAAGAAAGTCTTCAAAGTCACTATATGGTCTATTATTCATAACAGCTTCATAGCCTTTACTTGACAATCCTTTTACAAATCCAAGGCCATACAAGACTCTATTATTCTCCTTATCAGGCGTAAATGTTTCACTTGATAAATTTATATCTGGGTTATCTAACTTCATTCCCATTCTCTTTAGCTCATTAAGGAGGGCTGCTGATTTTTCTTTATCTTCCTCTAACGATAAGCTTGCGGTCATGTATTCTATCGGATAATGTGTTTTTAGATATGCAGTCAGATATGACAACAAGCTATAAGCAACTGCATGACCTCTGTTAAAGCAATACTCAGATTGTTTTTTTAGCAGCTTCCATATAGTCTCAATTTGCTCGTCCAGCCAACCTCTTTCTTTAAGGCCATTCTTGAATTTCTTTTTCAGGCTCCTCATAACCGCTTCAAGCTTCTTTCCAATCGCTTTTCGTCCAGTTTCCACTTCTTCTTCAGGGAACCCTGCATATCGGAGTAATGCCAGTGCTTGTTCCTGATAAAGCAACACGCTATGTGATTGCTTGAAAATTTCTTTTAGATCATCATGAATGACTGTGATATCTTCTGGATGTAATTTATTGTGACAGTAGTCGGGAAAAGATTCTTTTGTGCCTGGTCTATTTGCACTATTAACTACGATGATATCCTCAATGTTATCCGCCTTAGCTGCTATAAGCATCCTACGAGCTTCTAGTGACTCCATCTGGAAAACACCAGCTGTATACCCTGTCTTGTATATTTCGTTGTACACAGCTTCATCTTTAAGGTTTAAAGTATTTATATCAACATCACTCCAAGTCAGCCCTGATAGATTGAGTGTCATATCGACAACGCTCAAGTTTTTGAGACCCAAGCAATCCATCTTGATAAGCTTGATATCGTCCATTAAAGAGTGCATTTCATCTTCATACATAACTTCGCCATCTTTATTGTTACAGATAGAGCAATATTCAGTAACAGGTTTAGGCGTTATCATTATGGCCGATGCATGACATCCACGAGATTTAGGAAGTCCACTTAAATGAATTACACTGTCAAACCAAGCTGGGTATTTTTTGTGTAAATTTTCTAATTCCTCATTCCCTTTTATTGCATCTTTTAAGGCAACATCTTTTTCAATTTCTTCTCCATTTTCGTCTACTACTTTGATAACTGGTATGATTTTTGCAACATGATCTCTCAGCTCCTGAGGTATCTGTCCGAAGTATGGACTATCAGGTTTATCGTTGAAGACCTTGCCAAGGTCTTTTATTGCTACCTTGTTTGTAAATGTATTGTAGGTTGAAATATTGCATACGTTTTCTTCCCCAAATAAATCTCTGAATACTTGCAACATTTGAGTACGATGTATTTTACTGACATCAAAATCATAATCTGCCAAGGTGCCTTTTCTGCCAATGTTTGCAAATCGTGAAAAATCTAAATCCCATCTTACACTGTCTATCTGTGTAACATTTAGCATATATAAGCACAGACAATTACCCCCTGATCCACGACTGTACCCTAATGGAATATCTCGTTTTCTACATTCATCAGCTATCATACTCAGCATTATAAGGTAATCAACAAAATCAAGTTCGACAAGCACTGGTATTTCCATTTCTATTCTGTCTTTTCTCTTTTGCTGCTCTTCCTTGTTCATATGCCCAAATTTCTCGTTAAAGGTCTTATAACACAGATATCTGAGATAGTCTTCAGAATCGAAAAAATCATCAGGTACATCTATATGAGGCATTTGATTGTCATTATCAAGACCAACATCAACCTGCTCGCACATATCCGCTATTTCAGTAGTTGCTTCAATCCCCTTTTTTATCTGCCCTTTCGTAAACTGGTTGCCCAAAGTATTATATATATCGCTGTCTGTCTGCATATAGCAATCTATGTACGCTTCTCCTACTTCTCTATGTCCAATAGCTTCAACAAACATCGAATGATATTTCATATCTTCTTTTCTTATCATATGTGCATCTGTAGTAATAACATATGGTAAGTCGTTTTCAATGGCAAAGTCATATATGAGCCTATTTGCTTTAGCTTGTTCTGGTGTATTATGTGATTGTATTTCACAATAAACATTATCGAATGTCCCACACAGATCATCTGCGTATTTCCACGCCTCTTCCTCCATTTTCTGTGTTAAATATTTACTCAAGCGACCTGCCTGACAAGCCGTGCAGCAAATTAGACCTTCACCCCAACCATTGCTTTTAATCCTGTTGATATCAATTCTTGGTTTTTTGTAAAAACCATCAGTATTCGCATAAGAAACTATTTGAATCAGATTGTGAAGCCCTACGTTATTTTTCGCTATCAATAATAAATGGTATCTTGGCTGACTATATTCCTTTGTATCAGACCGCCATTCATCATCATCAACCTCATAGATTTCACAAGCTGTTAAACATTTGATGCCTGCCTTTCTTGCTAGTTTATGGGACTGGATCATCGCTGCAAGAGTACCATGGTCAGATATGCATACAGCTTCATGGTCGTTCTCTTTTGCGAAGGCTACAATTTCTTCAACAGTAGCTGTAGAATCCCCAAGTGATAAACAGCTGTGGGTATGTAGCGATGTACTCATTATTCCTCCAAAATATAATGAAAGATTCCATTTTTATGATTTATGTCAATTATGGTATTACCTGCTTCATCTCTGTCTACCACCAATATATTGATTTTTATATATAAGGAATCTAAGATATCATAAATCTTTTTTATTGCCTTAGCTCGGTTTTCTACATCACATATATATTTCTTCTCATGAGGCTTTTCCCAAAATAATCTCATAACTAATCCTCCGTCATATCAATCCAAAACCAAGTCACACAGCTGCCATCACTTGCATTTGTTTTAAGCTTTCTCATTTGCTTCCTGATATCTTCTTCTGTAGTGTTATATTTTCTCAAATCTAACCAAAAGGAATCTGAACTATTGTTTAAAACTACATATGCTTGATATCTACTTGAACTTTTAAACATAAGACCTTCTATCTTCCCGCAATACTCATCGCAAATTAACATTATATTCATTTTTAAGCCTCCTATCGCTTTATATAAGAAGCGTTGTAATATTAAATGACTATATGTTAGACACTACAATTACAACACTACAATCAATCATTTTAAGGGGTTAAAACAACTCTGGTTTTAACTCTTTTATTCTTCTTATCACTATCTGGTTTAATGCTTTAAAATCAACCTTTGGACATCTGAATTTTTTTACAAAATTATATGTTTCTTCACATATAAACTCATGCCAACATGTTGATAGCAGCATAGGGATAACTTTTTGTCTTTCAATAAGTGGATCGTCATTTAGAATTTTTGCATATTCTTTATTGACAAAATCTTTAGTGATATACATAGCAGCTATCTCATTTTCTAATTCGCTATTAGACATATCCTTAAGTTTTCCCTTTACATCGGAATGATTATTGAACTCATCATGCAGGACTTTCGCCCAGATAATATGTCCATATGGATTTTTGTAAGTGTAGTTTTTAATTACGATTCCCTCACCAAACTCTCCTTTTTCTGGATCAACTAAAAATTTATTACCATTGACCAATTCCTTGATTTTTTCTGTCGTTAAATCACTTCCGTCACCCTCCCACAAATTTGGTACATAAGGGATTCCATATGATTCTAATTCAGCGTGTAACGTGCTTGGAGCCCAATAAGATTCATCTTCTTTCATGGCATCAAATACATACGGAACTCTCCAAGCATCATCAAAGTAAGTACGAAGTGAATGAGGGACTAAATACTCCATATATAATCTTGTACCTTTATGTTCTAGCAAGAATTTTTTATACTCTGTATGCGATTCTATATAGTTTATAAGACCCCTATCATTTTTTGTTCCTTTCTCGTATTCTTTATTCCTCCCTGCAATATGTATACAGTCATTATCATCAATGTAAATGGTCGTATTACAACCATCTATTTTGGGCTGAACATAGACATAGCCGTTCAATATTCCTTCTGTCGATGTAGTCCCTAAACGACCTACATGCTGATATTTTTTAAAATCCATCCACTACTTTCCTTTCACGACAACAGAGTCAGCACCTTGTACTTCTACCCATCCATGTTTTAAACGAGCTTCTGCATTCTTCATTTCAATCAACTCTTTTGTAATAGACTGACTTACAACACGATTTGCCTCTGCCTGTCCCTTTGCTTTTTCAATTGCTACAGCTGCTTCACCTTCAGCCTTTACCTTGTTAGTATTTGCCTGCGCTTCGGCCGTTGCCATATCCAACTCTGCCTTCTCTTTCTCCTGTTTTGCCTGCACTTTAGCATCAATTTTCTTCATAACCTCTTTTGTTGGTGTTGTCTTAACGATATTTGCTTCTACAATACGGATACCATAAGCACTATTCAATTCATCATCCAGTTGTTTCTTCAATTCCTCATTGATTTTGTCTGTCACCGGATACAGCTCTTCAACACTATAATTCGCAATAATAGCTTTTGTAGAAGAGATAATCTTGTTAGACATGTAATGCTCTACAATATATTCGCCTGTTTTACCTTTAAATTTCTGGTAGATTTCAGGTACACGTTCCTCGTCAAGTTTGTACTGAACCTGCAAATTTACTTTGATAGCTCCTCCACCTTTTGCAACACCGTCAATATGGTGATCTTCAAAATCATCTTCATCGACATCTGAAGGTTTATCGGATGTCAGCATCAACTGTTCCTGCGAAACATTATATTTGTTGACATTCTGAAATGGTGAAATAACATGGAAGCCCTGCTGAAGAGTGTCATCCAACGTACCATTTCTTAAATCATAGACAACGCCAACTTCTCCGGGGTTAATTGTCACAAAGCTTCCCGTGGCTACCATACCTAATGCTCCACCACCAACTAATACAACTGCTCCGATTCCTAATCCTAATGCAACGCTTTTTGTTTTACTCATTTTTCTTTACCTTCCTTTTCTCTTTTTTCATTTTCTAATTCTTTTTCATGCTTTAATTCTTGTTCGTATTTATGAACATCCTTCAGACCTCTCATCATCAATCTGAAAGCACCATATACCACTATCGCAAAGAACATTATTGCTAACGCATAAACGAGGAAATTTATAACTAACATACCTGCACCTTCTTCGTTCTACGCTTTCTTTTCTTTGGAGTTTTCAATATTCCAAGCATCTCAATCGCTATAACACTCCAATTCTCCATCTTGCTAATTAAATTACGTAGTTCCTCAACCTCTAACCAAGAGCCTTCAAGTTTGTCTGTTTCCCTTATCTGTACCTGCTCTGACAGGCTCATTTTAACCAAATAGCAAATATGTACTTTTGATACCTCTTCTTTATCATCTGTGAAAGCTCCAATCGCTTTGAAATGACAATCTCCTTTATAAGTTGTCTCTTCTGCCAGTTCTCTCTCAACACAATTAGTAATTGTAGCTTGAAAGTCAATAACCTCGATTGCTCCTGCACCTTTTACATAATCGTCTAAATTTACATGTCCACCGGCACCGATCGAATACTGATTTACCAATCGCTCATCGCCCTTAATTCGCTTCGTTACAAGGTATTTTCCATTACATTCAAGCACAATATAAGGGATGACCTGTTTTAGCTCTGTATCGCTTTCAACAAGGGGTCTATCCTTGAAAAAACCATGGTGTTGCACTGCATTTATAAGCGCCTTTGTATCGTTATCAGACACTCTCCTCCAAGCAGCAAGGTCTTTGTTTTCAATGACCAAAACTTTTTCATCTTTATATGCGTTAATACTGTCCACCTCTTTTTCTTCTACATTTTGAACAATTCTGGGGTCTCAAAAAAAATCTATAATGCTACCTTGTTGTGTAAAGGTATTTCTATATCACTTCTTTTGTAAAATTGAGCATCGTCACACCTTAAATCGCCATATGCTCCAAATTCGCACCAAGAACAAAGTGGTGTACTGGAAGTAATATATGAACTCGACGTATACATTCTTTTGAATATCGAAAGTAATTCAGTTTCAATATCCTTAACAGTTCTTTGCTTAGATTTTAACTGCCCCTTCCTTTTGCCTGTTTTAAAATAAACACATTCTGCACTGTCATCATCAATGGCCAAAGGCTGTACATCCTGCAGCTGGTCAAACCTAGTGAAGTAATAACAACAACGTTCAGGCAATTTTCCATAAACACTTTGAATAACAAGAGAATAAATGGGGAGCTGCAAGTTAGTTTTTAGCTTAATCGGCTTGAATAAAGACTTTCCCGTTTTATGGTCAATTACGATAATACCTCCTGTATCTCTGTCTTTAAGCACTAAGTCTATAAAACCATTCAGCATTACTTCATCATACAAGCATTCATTTTCATCACGTACTTTGAAGGGCAGTTTAATTGGTAATCTAAATTCAAGCTCTTGTGCTAACACGTCACACTTATCAAGTAGTTTTGCTAATTCTCCATTGCCTGTCACTAGACCTTCCATCATTGCTTTGTGCTGCTCAACTATTTCATCATCAATATCTTTAAACTTGATTGTACGCTTATTGAGATTGCTTTGTACTAGATCAATAGCCTCAGCAATCGTCCATTCATAGCCTTCAGACAAGCGTTTACAGTATTCTTCAATTGATGCATGTACTTGCGTTCCCAACTGTGTTGATTCAGTGTCATCACTTTTTCCATACCCTCTTAAATATCTATACATCCACCTTCTTGGGCATGTGAGAAACGTGTCTAGCTGAGAATAGGAAACAGCCAATTTTCTAATTTCACACCCATTCTTATCAAGAAATGTTTTATATATCTTAGTTGACATCTATATCCCTCGTGTCTTGAAATTTTGTTCCTGAGGCTAGTGGATTCTCGCAAAATGCTACGAAATTGGATAGTACACTACCTCGCCTCTCTACTTCTTTAAATTCTACATTTTTAAGGAGCCTTCTTATATCTTCATATGTATATCCATGTTTCTTACAAAGACACATCATAATACCCTTTTCAAGGTCAAATTCTTCATTACTACACTTCGACACATATTTCTCACCATTTTCATCAAAAAAAGATTGTAGCTTGGTTTGAGACTAATACATAATTTGTTCTAGGCCTTTTCATTAACTCGAAATAGCCTGAATTTAAACGATAAACTACCCCTTTATTACCATTTCTCGTTTTAATTGTTTTTGCCTCAAATTCTCCATCATCGTATATACGAATAACTTTGCCAACCCATTCATTTTTTGCACTTGTATAAGAATATCGTTCATCGTCGCAAGCCTTTACAATATCTCCTACTTTGAATTTTTCCATTTTACTCTTTTCCTTTCCATAATTTATTTAAAAATCCCATTTCACTTCATCACCATTTCCTTGAAGTTTTTCCATATCGTCTTTATCTTATCTGGAAATATGAACTTTGCTACTGCTGCACCTATCAGGAAACTCGGGATAACGATATACCAGAATGTTCCAATAAAAGCACCGCATATTATAGAAGCCACAATAAACACAAGTGTAAAAGCGATATCTACGCCATCCACTTCGTAAGTACATTTATTTCTATAGTAGCCCTTCATTATAAAAATCGTAACAACAGGTGTGACTATAGAAAATAGCATACCGACTGCATAACTAATTTCTTCCATCCTTCCACTCCTTCCAAAACTGTTTGAATGTGTTCCAGTATATAAACAAAAGCACACCACCAACAATGATTGTTATAGGAAAAACAATAAACCAAAAAAGTCCTATACTGATTGCTATGAGCTCCACAAAAAAGAAAGAAAATGCTATAAATGAAAGATCATCTGAATCTATCGGATTCCCATTTAATTCTTTCCTAAAATATATTAGTAAAGCTATAAATGCTGCAATGCCAAATATGATACTTAATACAATGCTCACTGTTACCATCCTAATCCTCCCTTCAATTCTGAATAACAAGATTGTCTATAGCTCTTGTCATTCCTACGTACATAACCTTACGTTCATCGGAATTTCTTCTATAACTTGGTTCATGCAGATACCAATTACCATACAAAATCACATTGTCAAATTCTAACCCTTTAGATGTATGGACTGTCAAAACCTTAACCTTATTCTCTTTAAGCATCTTATTCATCTCTTCAAGACTGTAATCTGATTTCTTAAATGTCATGAATGAAATCCCCTCATAATCAAGTCTTCCTGCAATACTTTCAAGCTCCTTATTTGTTCTGACAAGGACTGCCCATTTACCATAATCATCTTTATGTATGACATTTATCACATCCATAAAGAATTTTTTAGGCTGAATGATAACAGACCCTTCCCTTCCACTCTTGCATACGACTTCTTTTTCAATAATGTCATCAGCCTGATGAATAACTGTATTTGCATAATCTAAAATTTCACTACCACATCTATAATTATTCGCCATAATGTAAGATTCCCATTCTGGACTATTGAATAATTTAATGAAGATATCAACGCATCCACCTTTAAATGCATAAATTGACTGCCAGTCATCTCCTACTAGGAAGCAATTATCTGCATTCAAAGCTTCAAGGAACTCATATTCCATATGTCCAACATCCTGAAATTCATCAACGAATAAATATGAGATTTTGCCACCATTTTTACTGAAATACGAGGTTGCCTTTATAATAAGGTCATCAAAGCTGATTGCGTTAAGCTTCTTTTTCATGCTAATAATCGTTTCTGGATAACCGTCAACAGGTTCTAACTTCATTAAGCGCTCATATTCCTTGTACTCATCATAATCAAGAATATCTATGAAACGCTTTTTGTTTTTTAATCCAAGCAGTTCTCTACTTCTCACTTTTTCAAACTCCAAATACTTTTTATAACTCAAATGCTTTGCATACTTTTTAATAAGTACGCTCATATAGTAGCTTTTAGTTTCGTCAGTAAACAACTGATAGTCTTCACCTGACGATTTTAAAATTGTATTTGCGAATGAATGTATCGTCCCAATGAACATACCTGTACAGTCAACATATTCAGAGATACGCTTCTTCATTTCATCAGCTGCCATATTAGTGAATGTAATAGCGACAATAGAAGTCGGTTCGATTCCATCATTTAACAATCTGACAATACGCTCAATAAGTACCCTCGTTTTCCCCGAACCAGCTCCTGCATTCACGATAATCTTGGAAGCATTGCTATTAACAATCGCTTCCTGAGTATTATCTAGGTTCATCGTTCCACCAATGGGAGGATTCCATTTTCTTTCAATAACTCGTAGATGAATAAGCGTCCTTTTTGAGTCCATTTTGTATTCACATATGCGTGTGATATGCCATATCTGTCTTCCTTATATGTAGTGTCTGATTCAACATAACCTTTGTCCGCATGTTTTGAATATAGTACCCATTGTTTTCCTACTTTATATTGAACACCAAGATCATGAAGGAGCTTATTCATGAAATGTGGCGTATAGCCATAATCCTTTGCGATTTGTGTAATCAGCATACAATCTTTTGTCTGTAAAATCTGATCACAATAATCTGCTTTAGGTTTTAATTTGACTATAACTTCATCCTTCCCCTTTTTTTCAAGTTGTAATGCCTCAATCTGTTCATATTGTTCAGCTGCTAAACGAAGAGCATCAGCATATGTTTGTGGAATATTATATAGAGGTTTATTTTTCAATTTCTTCTCACACTCTATGAAATACTTACGGGCTTGCTTCCCTTTTTCATTGCGTTGCAACATGGAAATTTCTTTTCCCATATCAATCGTTATTTGATAATCGTCAACAACTGTGATTGGATTCTTCGGATTATTGGTCGGTCTTTTTTGACCGCTCAAAAGGATATAATCGACATTTTCTTCAAATCCATATTCACACATTCGAGGAAACCAATGTCTAAAATCTGTTTTTATCCCCAAAAATTCATGCAAATCTCTTGCTGATACCGTTATCCTATCATCGTTATAAGTTACCTTTACTAAACCTTCCATTCCTTCACCTTCCTTCTATGACATCAAATGACGTGGTGGCTTCTTCCAGATCATGTCACTTGTATCAATACCTTGTTCTTCAAACTTTGCCTTTTGTTCCTCAATAATCTTTGAAGCCTCAAAATCGCTCACGTCAAGCAGAACTGCCATATCATGAGTATCAAATAACTCATCTTCGTCATAATGATCTGCTAACATCAATCTTAAAGTAACATGCATCAGTTCTAAACTCAGCCCTGCTTTGAACCCATCATCAAGCTGCCTTTTTATAAATTCTTTTGTAATGCCGTACTTACTATATTTTTTATATAGAGAATCAATAACTTCATTCAAAGTCTTCATATGGATCATCACATCCGGTTCGTCAACTGAATCTATAACTGTTTTTACTTTTTCACTAAACTCTTCAGCCATCATTTTTAGCAGGTTTTCTTTAGCTTCCTCGAAAGACCTAAAACATAACGAAGCTTTTACATTTTGCCATACTGTGAGACTATAGAATGTCCCCTTTTCGCCTGCAGTAATGTACTCTATAACCTGTGCTCCTCCAACGTAAGCATCAACCACGTTAATTGGATAAACTGTATCACCTATATTAAATCTCGTATTCATAATATATCCTCCTCTATTTGATTCCATCCAAATCATCAACTAATTCAAATATTGCATCATTGTCCAAATCAGCAATGCTATCAGCTTCCTTCTCTGTATATTTACTCATTGGCAGCTTAATCACTTTTGTAAACTTATAACACATGTTATATACCTTTTGATTTAACAATTTTCCTGCCTTGTCGTTGTCACCACAAACTACTATTATCACCCCTAGTTTTAGAAGCAGCTTCATCTGCTTATCATCAATACTACTTCCCATACAAGCTACAGAATTTTTATATCCAAATTCATGTAATTTCATAACAGATTTAAACCCCTCGACCAATATTACATAGCCTCTTTCAATTGCCTCTTTTTTAGCTCTTGAATAGTTATACAAAGTCAAATTCTTAAACGTATTACCAATGATGAAATATTTTGGTTCAGCTCCATCTATTGCCCTACCAGATATACTTATGATTGTTCCATCAGGTGCATCAATTGGAAAACATACCCTATTTTCTAATTCTCCATATAAACAGAATCCTATATTGAAGTACCTTAATGTGTTATCAGAGAACCCCTGATTTAATAAATATGGATGTGAATAAGGAATAATGTCATTTAGAATTAGCTGATCTACTTGCTTATATTCAGTATGAGACTTCTTCTTTGATAGTCTCTTCATCAATTTCAAATTCTTTCGTGATCTGATCTTTTTATCACTTACGACATAATCATTTGCTGATAATCCTAATTCACTACACAACCATTTTATTGCTGCTACAAAGTCTAAGTCTAATGCCTTTTTTACAACGTCAATTACGCTATAGCTTTTATTACATTCGCTGAAGCAATAGAATTTAAGGTTTTTATATTTAAGTTTGAAATTAGTACCGCCGTGGAATATACAAGGTGTAGCTATCCAAGAGCTTTCCTGCATCCATTCCATGCCCAACTTGTCAAGAATATCTGTGATGTATGGGTCTGCAGCTTCTATAATTGCTTGACTATCTAACTTCACATGATATTCCACCTACTTTATTACAATTTTATATCGGCTCTTATATACACCGTCTCGTTGCATGATGCGACTTAGATACTGAATCTTTATACCTAGCATTTTGCACAAATCCTCTTTGTTATCAAATGATCCAACGCAAAGTTCATTGTCACGTAGATCGTAAACACAAAAATATAAATTACGCTTCATTTGTTTACAATCACCGCTCTTTTACTTCATATGATGCAAGAATCTCTTGAACTTCTTTACATTGCTGATCCGCCTGTTCAAATATTGCTTTGGCTTTGTTTGTACAGAAATTTATACCAAATTCCTCATCATCCATCGAAGGTCCATTACGATTTTCCTTGACATGTAAATAGGAGTCACCTCCTACATCAGCATCGAGATCTCTTGCAATTTGTTCTTTGTTCTTTTTTACGAAATATGCAATAGTTGATGCAAACTGCTTGATTTGGTTACTGCCCCAAAGTCTCAATGCACCCTCTTGCTTACTATAATCAGATGTTTGAGCCATAGCTACAACGGCAATATTTAATTCGCCAGCTACTTTGTTTTTCAAAAAATTCGTCATTTTAGCTAACTCAACATTTTCTTTCTTGTTGTCACCAAAGTCATCAACCTTGAGATAATCCCAAAAGACGATTTGAATGTTGTTTTGTATGGTGGTTCTTTTTATTTCACTGTAAACTTCTTCATTCGCCCATCCAGAAATATATTGGTGAATAAGAGGGCTATTTCTAATCAATTCCTCGGCTTCATTGAATTTCTTAACAGCCCAGTCATATTCTTTGTACTTCCCTGTTTTGATAAAAGAGAAGTTAACCTCCATGATTCGAGCAATCAGTCTCAACGTGAACAATTTATCTGACAATTCACTATCTATAACAGACATAGGAACTTTATTTCTTATACAGAGACGATATACGGCATCTGTGACAAACTGTGATTTACCAAATTTGGCAGGAGCTGCTAAGATAACAAGCTCGCCCTTTTCGTATGTGAAGAATTTATCTACTAATGGAAACCCAGTTGGGAATCCACAAAATTCTTTATGCGAATTTCTTTCAAGTTCCTCTAAAACGTTGTCTAGCCTTTCTCCAAGTAGATCCATTTTATGTCCTGTAGAATATTTTCCTTTTAATGAGAGGAATCTTGATTCAATTTCGTCAAAGATTTCTCTTATCGAATAGTTTTCTGCATTGCTTATATAGTCTTGAAGCCCGATTATCACATCATTTACTTCATTCCTGCAAGCACATCTGCAAATGTTATATACGTGAGGTTTTAGCATGTCGAGAGTATAGCCTTCTCCCATACCATATAAGGTGTCAAGAAAATCTACGCCACCTTCATCTTCAATAATCTTAAAATACTTCTTACTTGATTCCAAGAAAGCATAAACATCAAGAATATCTATTTCTGTTGAACCATCTCTAAACAATTTTCTTATCGTTAGATATAAAATCTTATACGCAGGGTGTGTGAAGAAATCTGGTTTAAGCTCCTTTAATGCCAGAATGAGCTTAACATCATTCATTAGTGCTCCTATTACAACGCCCTCAGAGGTTACTGCTGTATACTCTACCATTTATCAATTCCCGATATTCTGTAAGTTGACATGCTCACCACTGTAAATCGCAAAGTAATTTCCATTTTTGCAACAAGTCACCAAGTGCAATACTCCATTCTTTTTAACTTCTTTAATGAAAGAGTTTATATTATCATTGTTGAGCTTATTCTCCCTGTAACGCATCGCTTGCACTCCCTTCAGGATTTTTGGCTTTTAATTCTGTGAACCACTCATCCCATCTATCCATGATTTCATTGACCATTTTTAGCACTTGTGCGTATGTTTCTTCCATTGTTCCATTGTTGTTAATGATAAAATCATACTTGCTTTCGTCACCATCATGAGCCATTACTTCACTTTCATGAGCAGCTTCTTCATCATTAAGTAGCCCTGATGTATCTCTCTTTACAAGTACATTGATAAAAGGGTAAACAACATTCCATGGATATGGATGTAACTCATTTTCATATCTGACATCGCTTATAATAAAAACGTCAAATAAATTTCTAAATTGGTCTATTGTAAACCATGTCGTTGACATCCAGAAATCCTCGTTCTCTTTACGTACATTCTCACCAAAGTCCTGTAAGACTTTACGATCTGTTCTTTTATCTACATATCCAAAATTCTTCATGCATATCATTTTTAGATAATCTGCATAAGCTAATAAGCACGTCTTTTTTTCAAAAGAGCTTTTTAAGATATGCTTTATCATTATTGCTGTAGTGTCTTTACCAGCTCTTGCAGCTCCACTTAATCCAATTACTACATTGTTCATCAACTACTCTGACCTTTCATTTTTTATATAAACGTCTGTGGTGTAAGTACCGAGTTCAGCTGAATATGCTTCACTCTCACATAATACGTCGATATGGTTACCTGTGTAAGCACCTGTATCTTCGGCAATATACACATGCCCGTTAATCATTACCTGTGTTCCATAAGGGATAACATTTGGGTCTACTCCAATCGTTCTACCAATAGTAGGTGTTGCACCAGTTGCTGTAGCTGTGGTGATATCCATACCGTAATGTGTTATACGAAAGCTTCCTATATTGACCCAGTTTACTTCTTTTTTTGACTTTTTTTTGTATGCCTTTATTTTTGGTAATTTAACTCTCTTCGCTTGTTCTTTTATATTTGATACTGCATGTCCATAACTGAATGTTTTGTCCTCAAAATCACAAAGTCTGGTTACAAAGAATAAAGCTAGAAGAGTTATGATAAGTATGATTGTTCGTTTCTTATTCAGTGTCATAAATCACCTCAAATCTTATAGGATTTTTCAACCCTTGTTCCTACTCTTCCGTCAACGATAATCGGAGTCCTTTTCTCATAAACTGTGACAGTTCTTAACCAATACCAGTTATTATTGATATGTTTAGGGAAGAATAGAAATTTGTTTTTACTGCTTACCATTCAGAATATCTCCATATTTTTCTACAAATTCCATGATGCACTTCCACTGATCATCAACCTTTTGAAAATATGATTGTAGAGTCTCGTTTTCTCCAATATCTACCATGCTCATGAATCTTTTCACTAGCAAGTAAGGATTCATCTGATAAGCAATCGGCACCCACTTATTGCTAACATCTCGTATTTCTTCTTGTCCATCCTTTTTCTTTTGTTTGACATATTCAGTTGTCACGAACTGTTCAAGTTTAAACTTTCCTTTTCCATATTGCGTTATACGGAATTCTTCATTTAAATGGAAACTGTAATATTC
>ERZ894236.1008-NODE-1008-length-24244-cov-75.8084_pt1 | contig 24244 bp, 16 predicted proteins | sample MGYA00380297_ERZ894236 | MGnify/ENA primary metagenome ERZ894236 (study PRJEB32331, sample SAMN06328420) | human gut metagenome | biome: human gut microbiome; feature: stool | host: Homo sapiens | collected 2014-08-04 ... | reverse complement strand
CGGAAACCTGAGAGAAAAACGGGGTATCTGCAACAACTGTTCCATGTTTTTTATAAATAACAAAATAAATTGCCCCGGTAGTGGTATGCTTTTCCGCAATCCGGGAAAAATCATATCCGTATTTTTCGGCAGCATCCAGGACAAGCTGTCGTGTTGCCGTACTGACTCCGGGCTTGTGATTCAGCGCCATGGAGACAGCGGCGGCAGAAAGATTCAATTTTCTGGCAAGTTCTTTTGCAGTGATTCCCATATATGATCCTTTCGAATTGTTGTTTTATGTTCTGAATTTATTATGAACCAGATAGAAAGAAAAAACAAGAATTAAGTAAATAATTAAGTAAAAAACACTTAATTATCTGGTGAAATTGAGTTTCTCCAAGGATATACTGAAGTTAGAAAACAACAAGAAAATACTTGAAAGAAAAAGCAAAATACGCAAATACAAAGGGTATGTGAAAGGAGACTGAATCATGAAAAAAATCAAGTTGGGATTTGCACCGACAAGAAGAAGCATCTTCAGTGCACCGGATGCGATTAAGTACAGAGGACTGACAGCTAAAAGACTGGAAGAGCTGGGTGTGGATTTTGTGGACATTACGGACATCAATGAAGAAGGACTTCTGTATGATGACAAAGATGTCGATAAAATCGTAGAGAAATTCAAAAAAGAAGGGGTAGACGGGCTAATGTTGCCTCACTGCAATTTCGGCACAGAGTATGTCTGTGCGAGACTTGCAAAAAAATTGGATGTGCCTGTTCTTCTGTGGGGACCGTTGGATGAGAGACCGGAACCAAATGGAGTAAGGCTGCGAGATACACAGTGTGGACTGTTTGCAACGGGAAAAGTGCTTCGAAGATTTCAGATTCCATTTACATATCTGACAAACTGCAGATTGAATGATCCGGTGTTTGAGCGTGGAGTAAAAGATTTCCTTGCAGTCTGCAATGTTGTAAAGACATTTAAAAACATCCGGATTCTTCAGATTTCCACACGTCCTTTTGATTTTTGGACAACGATGTGCAATGAAGGGGAACTGCTTGAAAAATTCAATATTCAGCTGGCGCCGGTTCCGATGACAGAACTGACAGAGGAAGTGAAAGCTGTTCGTGAAGATAAAGAGAAGATGGAACAGATGATCGCCTACATCCAGGATACGATGGTCATCAAGATCAAAGAAGCGGAAGTAGAAATGGTAGCTGCTCTGGCTTTGGCAATGAAGAATCTGGTAGAAAAATATGGCTGTCAGGCAGCTGCAATCCAGTGTTGGAATGCACTGCAGACAGAAATCGGAATTATGCCGTGTGCAGCAAATGCAATTTTAAATGAACAGGGAATACCGGTTGTCTGTGAGACTGACATTCATGGAGCAGTGACAGCACTTCTGGTAGAAGCAGCCGGAATGGACGAAAAGAGAGGCTTTTTTGCAGACTGGACAATCCGTCATCCAGATATTGAAAATGGTGAACTTCTTCAGCACTGCGGACCATGGCCGATGTCAGTTGCACAGGAAAAACCGGAACTGACGTATCCTCTGGCATTTGAACATCCGGGAAGTCTGACCGCAGAGGCAAAACACGGAGACGTGACACTGTGTCGTTTCGATGGAGACAATGGAGAATATTCGCTTCTTCTTGGAAATGCAAAAGGAGTAGACGGACCAAAGGGAATGGGAACCTATCTTTGGGTTGAAGTAGAGAACATCAAGCGTCTGGAAGCAAAAATTGTAGAAGGACCATATATCCACCACTGTGTCGGAATTCATAAAAATGTAGTACCTGTACTTTATGAGGCATGTAAATATATTGGAGTGAAACCGGATCTTTATGATCCGATCGAAGAAGACGTAAAAGCATATCTGCGCGGTGAGTGAGAGAAAGGAAGGAAAGATATGAATTTAAAAGCATTGGCCTATCAATTAAGAAGAGATACCATAGATATAATCTGTGCCGGAAAGGCAGGACATATCGGCGGGGATATGAGCGTAATGGAAATTCTGGTGGAGCTGTATTTTGATCAGATGAATATTGATGCCAAAAATCCGGAAGATCCGGACAGAGATTTGTTTGTATTGAGTAAAGGACACTCTATGGAGGCATATTATGCAGTGCTTTCGGAAAAAGGATTTTTAGATAAAGAAGATGTTTTGAAAAATTTCAGTCAGTTTGGTTCCAAATATATCGGTCACCCCAATAATAAACTTCCGGGAATCGAAATGAATTCGGGTTCCCTTGGTCATGGACTTCCAGTCTGTGTGGGAATGGCAAAAGCAGCGAAAATGGATCATAAAGACCGCCGCGTTTATGTCGTGATGGGAGATGGAGAACTGGCAGAAGGCTCTGTCTGGGAAGGTGCTATGGCAGCACGCCAGTATAAGCTGGATAATCTGTGTGCAGTGGTAGACAGAAACCGCCTGCAGATTTCCGGAAATACAGAAGATGTGATGGGACACGATGATCTGCACGAACGGTTCAGAAGTTTTGGATGGCATGTGATCGATGTAAAAGACGGAAATGATATCGATGAACTGCATGCTGCATTTGAAGAAGCAAAGTGCGTAAAAGAAAAACCGACTGTATTGATCGCAAATACAGTAAAAGGAAAAGGTTCTTCTATCATGGAAAATAAGGCAAACTGGCATCATAAAGTTCCGACAACAGAAGAGTATGAGACAATTATGAAAGATTTAAAAACTGCAGAGGAGGCGTTGTTATAATGGGAAAAACAGCAAATAAACAGATGATCTGTGAAGTATTGATGGAAGCTGCAAAAGAAGATCAAGATATTGTTGCGCTCTGCAGTGATTCCAGAGGAAGCGGATCTTTTACACCATTTGCAGATACCTATCCGGAGCAATTCGTAGAAACCGGAATTGCAGAACAGAATCTGGTCAGCATTGCAGCAGGCTTGGCAAAATGTGGGAAAAAAGCATATGCTGTTTCTCCGGCCTGCTTTCTTTCTACAAGAAGTTATGAGCAGTGTAAAGTAGATGTTGCATATTCCAACACAAATGTAAAACTGATCGGAATCAGCGGTGGAATCAGTTATGGGGCCTTGGGAATGAGTCATCATTCTGCACAGGATATTGCAGCGATGAGTGCGATCCCGAATATGCGTGTTTATATTCCAAGTGACCATGTACAGACAAGAGAACTGACAAAAGCACTGTTAAAAGATGAAAAACCTGCATATATCCGAGTGGGAAGAAATGCAGTCGATCCGATTTATGAGGAAGAAAACGTACCGTTTGAAATGGATCACGCTACCGTTGTAACGGAAGGAAATCCGGATGGAAACGATGTGGCGATCATTGCATGTGGGGAGATGGTAAAACCGGCGAAAGATGCAGCTGAAATTTTGAAGTCGGAAGGAATTTTGGCATCCGTTCTGGATATGTACTGTATCAAACCGCTGGATGAGAAGGCGATCGTACGTGCGGCAGAAAATGCAAAAGCAGTGATCACAGTAGAGGAACATGCACCATTTGGTGGACTTGGATCTATGGTGGCACAGGTGACAGGAAGGGAATGTCCGAAAAAAGTGGTAAATATGTCTCTTCCGGATGCACCGGTCATCACAGGAACTTCAAAAGAAGTATTTGATTACTATGGATTGAATGCAGAAGGTATTGTGAACAAAGCAAAAGAAATCCTGAAATAGGGGACAGGAGAGGAAGGACATGGCAGAGAGCTATATTATCAGTATCGACCAGAGTACTCAAGGAACAAAAGCGTTGCTTTTTGATGAAAATGGCATACTGCTTCAAAGAAAGGATCTTCCCCATCGGCAGTTGATCAATGAGAAAGGATGGGTGTCTCACGATCCGGAGGAAATCTATCACAATACTGTGCAGGTAGTCAAAGATCTGGTAGAAGACTCCGGGATTGCAAAAGAGAGCATCAAAGGGATTGGGATCAGCAACCAGAGGGAAACTTCCCTGATCTGGGAGAAAAAAACCGGAAAAGCGCTGGCGGATGCGGTGGTCTGGCAATGTGCAAGAGCAGCCGACATCTGCCGCCGTGTGGAGCAGACAGGGGCAGCAGAGAAAATTCGAACCAGAACAGGGCTTGCGCTTTCTCCCTACTTCCCGGCTTCCAAACTGGCATGGCTGCAAGAGAATGCAGAGGGTGCGAAAGATTTGGCGGAAAAACATGAATTGTGTTTCGGTACGATCGACACTTGGCTAGTGTACAAAATGACCCATGGGAAATCTTACAAAACAGATTATTCCAATGCGTCCCGTACGCAGTTGTTTGACATCTTTGAGAAAAAGTGGGATGAAGAAATCTGTCAGATGTTTGGGCTGGACGCACAGGATCTTGCAGAAGTGTGTGATTCGGACAGCTGCTTTGGAGAGACAGATCTGGAAGGATTTTTTGAAAATCCGATTCCGATCCACAGTGTGTTGGGAGATTCTCATGGAGCGCTGTTTGGGCAGGGATGTCTGGAAAAGGGAATGATTAAATCTACCTATGGAACGGGATCTTCGATCATGATGAATATCGGAGAAACTCCGGTGCTCAGTACTCACGGTGTGGTGACTTCCCTTGCATGGGGAATGCAGGGAAAGGTCAGCTATGTGCTGGAAGGAAATATCAATTATACAGGCGCAGTGATCTCCTGGCTGAAAGATGATATGGAACTCATCCAGTCACCGGCAGAAACGGAAGCGCTCTGCCAAAAGGCAGAAGCCGATGACAGTCTGTATTTTGTTCCGGCATTCACAGGACTTGGGGCGCCATATTGGAACAGCGAGGCAAAGGGCGCTCTGACAGGCATCACAAGAACGACCAGAAAGGCGGAAATGGTGCGTGCAGGAGTAGAGTGTATCGCCTACCAGATTGCAGATGTGGTCAATGCCATGAGTCAGGATGCGAACACAGAGATCCAGGAGCTGCGCGTAGATGGCGGACCGACCAGAAATCAGTATCTGATGCAGTTTCAAAGTGATATTCTGAATCGGAAAGTTTTGGTGCCGGATGCGGAAGAACTTTCCGGGATCGGAGCTGCCTATGCGGCCGGAAGAGGACTGGGGCTGTATGGAGATGAAGTATTTGAGCGCCTGAAGCGTCAGGAGTATACTCCAAAGATGGGGGGAGATACAAGAGCGCGAAAATATGATGGCTGGAAAGATGCAGTAAAAATGGTGTTAAAATAAATGTGGAACTTTATCTGGTTTCTAATACAGCACTTTGGGGGATGCGAGAGTCCTTCAAAGTGCTTTTTGCAATAGTTTGGTAAATTTTATCGAAACGTTTCTTAAAAGTGATTGAGCTTCTGTTTTGAGTGTCGTATAATGACAAAAATATAAAAATGTGGGGGAGAGCTATGGAAAAAGATATGACAGTCGGCAATCCGACGAAGATGATTTTAAATTTTACAGTTCCGCTTTTTATAGGAAATGTTTTTCAGCAATTATACAATATGGCAGATACCATCATCGTTGGGAAATTTGTGGGAGCAGATGCGCTGGCTGCAGTCGGTTCTACAGGAACGATCATGTTTTTGATCATTGGATTTCTGCAGGGGATGACAGCCGGATTTACAGTGCCGACCGCGCAGAAATTCGGAGCAGGAGATATGAGATCCGTCAGAAAAACAGTAGGTTCCGCGGCAATCCTGTCACTTATTGTGTCAGCGATCATGACTGTGATCAGCATGGTGGGAATGAGATGGCTCTTGCATTTTATGAATACGCCGGATAATATTTTTGACGATGCTTATGCATATATCATGGTGATCTGTGCCGGAATTTTTGCACAGGTACTATATAATCTTCTGGCCAGTATCCTGCGTGCACTGGGAAACAGCAAGACACCGCTTTACTTTTTGATTCTTGCTGCAGTGTTAAATATTGTGCTGGATCTGGTGTTTATTATTGTATTTCACATGGGAGCAGCCGGAGCCGCTTATGCAACGGTGATTTCTCAGGGGATTTCAGGAGCGTTGTGTCTGGTTTATATTGTTCGGCGAGAGCCGCTTTTGAAGCTTACAAAAGATGATTGGAAGTTGGATGCAACGCTGGTGAAGATTCAGTTTGGAATTGGATTTCCGATGGCATTTCAGTATTCCATTACAGCGGTTGGTGCAATGATGATGCAGTCTGCTTTGAATATTCTGGGATCTGTGGCAATTGCAGGATTTACAGCGGCCAGCAAGATCGAGCAGCTTGTGACACAGGCATATGTGGCGTTGGGAACGACGATGGCGACATATTGTGCCCAGAATATGGGGGCAGGAAAGATTCTCAGAATCCGACAGGGATTTCGAAGTGCAACATGGATGGAATTTGCATACGCAGTTGTGACAGGAGTATTTGTAATGTTTGCAGGGAAATATCTGACCCCATTGTTTTTGTCAGAAAATCTGAGTCAGATTATGGATTATGTAGACATCTATCTAAAGTGTGTGGGACTGTTCTTTATTCCACTGACATTGGTCAATGTGTACCGAAATGGGATACAGGGAATGGGATTTGGAGTGTTGCCAATGATGGCAGGTGTTGCGGAGTTGCTTGGAAGAGGTGTGGTTGCAATCGCAGCAGCACAGTATAAAAGCTATGTGGGAGTCTGCATGGCGAGCCCGGCGGCCTGGGTTTTGGCTGGAGGACTGCTGATTATCATGTATTTTCATATTATGAGAAGATATCCGGGAGACTTTGCGGATCAAAGGTGAGTGATATGCACATAAGATTCGGGGATTTCCCGGATTTTATGTGAATCATAGGCTATAATATATCGCCTCGCTTTTCAACATTTATACCGATACCGTATTCTTTATAGATATAAATGTCAACTATTTATGTTATATATTTCATGATTTTGCACCATATATATTGTGTTGCTGTGATGTTTAAGTGTTGTTTAAAGTCTATAGGAAAACTGCTGGAAAAGTGGATGATAGATAAGCATATCAGATTGAAAAAACAAAGATGCCGTCTCACGATCATCTAATCGTCGAAACGGCATCTCCTCTTATAAGAGGCGCAGACCGGATTTGAACCGGTGAATCAGGGTGTTGCAGACCCACGCCTTACCACTTGGCTACTGCGCCTTATTTGATTGATAGTCCGAAGACTAATGACTCCAACGGGAATCGAACCCGTGTTACCGCCGTGAAAGGGCGATGTCTTAACCGCTTGACCATGGAGCCTTGCTGTATCACTGCTTCAGTGATGACCGAGTTATATGTTAGCATAGCTCCATGAGAATTGCAAGCCCTTTTTTGAAAAAAGTTTTTATTTTTTTGAGATTTGTTGAAATGGGTGTAATCAGCAACAAAATAAGCTGCATAAGCGGTATTGCTTTGTATTATGATTCTATGCGGGAATTTTCTAAATATGACATTTGATAAAAAGCTACCAGAAGATCTGTCATCTGTCCGTAGCTTTGAACGCCCTGTTTTTGTCCATTTGCTTTGAGATACGTATCGTTCATCATATTTGCAACTTCTGCAGCACGTCCGTCATATTGAGCCCAGAAAGCATCGTCTGAACGAAGATCCGGTTCGGCCGCAGGAGTCAGAGCCGCTCTTACTTCCTGCCAGATGGTGGGATCGGCGCGATAGAGTGCGCCCATGGCATATTCCCAGGCAGATAAAGTCCCACTGTACTGAAACTCTGCAAGAGAGGATTCTCTGCATGCCAAAAAAGAAATGAAATTTGCTTCCTCTTCCTGCATGAAGCCGCGCAGATGAGACAGTTCATGGCACATGGTAAAAGGCAGATCATAAGAGGGCATATCCTGATTGTAATTGGCCTCAATCGTAAATGGTGCATAAATCCCCATCAATTTTTGATAAGACAGGATTTCTGAGACCAGTACCGGTTTGGGAGAGGGATAGTAGCCTTGTAGTTCGGGATATGAGTTTCCTAATGTCTGCATTGCCCTGACGGCCTCTTTTTGTGTCTCTTTTGTCAGAAGCAGTTCTCCATTTTCTGTACGCTGCACCTGAGGACTGAGACGGTTGACTTCTTCGGTCAGCCATCTGCAGGTTTGTGCTAATTCCTGTACGGAGTACGGGTGTACAGAGAGTCCGGCTGTCTGTGCAAAAGAGTTTTTGTGATAATTGATGCCGCAATTTGTCACAAAGAGAAACAACAGGATACATGTACCGAAAAAGAGTCCTGCCAGCCATTGCAGGATTGCCGATTTTCCATGTTTGCGGGCAGAAGCAGCGGCATGGATCCCGGTTCCCAGGATTAGAAAGATTACAGCATACAGGCACAGTTCTACGAAGGAAAAGGACACCATGCCGGATAATCTGCCGATGACAGCGACCAGTTTCGTATAAATATGGGTGGAATACCACTGGGCGAATGTGGGATGCAGCCGGGCGGCAAGGGTTAATATGCAGCTTACTGCCAGAAAAAGGATTCCGAAGAGGCAATATTTTGTTGTCTTACTTGTTTTTCTTTTGTGTTTCATGTTATCTGGAGGACTCCTGTGATAAGTAATTTTTTATATTTAGTATAGCATTTTCTGTCGAAATTGGTAATGGAAGATGAAACCAAGATTGCTATTACAACGCCATTTGCTTATACTAAAATGAAAGGCACGATTCATAGAATCTGTGCATGACAACATACAGTTTGGAGGAAGAATAAATGGCAGAAAAAATGACAGTTGCAATCTTGGGACTTGGGAGCAGGGGGCTGCAAGTATATGCACCCATCGTTGCACAAAACGGGGAAACGATGGAACTGACTGCGGTGGCAGATCTGATGGAAGATAAAGTAGAGGAAGCAAAGAAGAGATATCATCTGAAAGAAGAAAACTGCTTTCACAGTGCAGAGGAATTGCTTGCTGCAGACCGTCTGGCAGATGTGATGTTTATCTGTACACAGGATCGGGATCACGTGAAGCATGCAGTTGCAGCGATTGAGAAGGGGTATCATCTTCTTTTGGAAAAACCTGTTTCACCAGATGAAGAAGAGTGCCGTCTGTTATTGGAGACTGCGAGAAAGTATGAAAGAAAGGTCTGCGTCTGCCATGTGCTGCGCTACACCCCATTTTACAGTAAGATCAAAGAAATGCTGTTGGATGGTGCGGTAGGAAACGTGATGAACATTCAGGCAAGAGAAGATGTGGGATTTTTCCATCAGGCGCACTCATTTGTCCGCGGAAACTGGAGAGATTCGAAAGAAACCAGTCCGATGATCCTGGCAAAATGCTGCCATGACATGGATCTTCTGGTGTGGCTGTCAGATTCCGGATGCAGCAGAGTTTCTTCTTTTGGAGAACTGTCGTGGTTCAAGCCGGAGAATGCGCCAAAAGGGGCTTCGAAACGCTGTCTGGACGGATGTATGGCAAAGGAACATTGTCCATATGATGCAGAGAAAATCTACATTACCGATCCAAAAACCGGAGTTCGAAGCGGCGCAGGATGGCCGGTCAATACATTTGTGATCCACCCGGAAGAGAATGCAGTAAGAGAAGCTTTGAAAGAAGGACCATATGGCAGATGTGTATATCACTGTGACAATGACGTGGTGGATCATCAGGTCGTGAATCTGCAGATGGAAAATGGGATTACGGTGACATTTTCAATGTGTGCATTCAGCGCCACATGCAACCGTACGATCAAAATCATGGGAACCATGGGACAGATCGAAGGAGATATGGGAAAAAACATGATCTACTATACTCCGTTTGGAAAAGAGACAGAAGAGGTCGATCTCACAAAACTGACAGAGGATTTCAGCGGACATGGCGGCGGAGATGTGCGGATGATCGAGCAGTTTTATGATTATATTGTAAATGATAAAGTCAGTCCGTCTATTACAGATCTGGCAGTGTCTCTGGAGAGTCATTATATTGCGCTTGCAGCGGAAAGATCCAGACTGGAGCAGGGGAAGATGATTTCGCTGAAGTAGAACAACGATATATCAAAACTTAACAATATATACAAAAACGCGGGTGGATATCAATTGCTGATATCCGCCCGCTGCTGTTTTACGCAAAAAATTCTTTTGCCGCTTTTACCAGATACTCGGTATCTTTCACTCCTGCAGTCTCATAAGGAGAATGCATGGCGAGCTGCGGGAGACCGATATCTACGGTGTTGAGCGCTACCTGTGTATTGGAGATATTGCCAAGGGTAGAGCCGCCCGGCATATCGGAACGGTTGGTAAAGGTCTGATATGGCACATCCGCCTGCTTGCAGATATCTTTGAACATGGCAGCGGAAATGCCGTCTGTACAGTATTTCTGATTGGCATTGTATTTGATTACGATTCCTTCATTCAAATATGGACGGTTGACAGGGTCTGCCTTATCTGTATGGTTCGGATGAACGGCATGGGCATTGTCCGCAGAGATCATATAGCTTTTGGACAGCGCGATGAAGTAATCTTGTGTATCCATTCCAAACACGGTACAGATGCGGTACAAGGTATCCCGAAGGAAGGTAGAAGCAGCTCCCTGTTTGGTTGTGCTTCCGACCTCTTCATTGTCCAGAACACAGTGGACAGCAACGGCGTCTTTTCTTTCGGCGCTTAGAAGTCCATAAAGAGAAGCGCAGGCACACTGCAGATCATCCAGGCGAGGTGCGGAAAGAAATTCTTCATTTGCGCCCCAGAGAGTTCCTTTCTGGCGGTTATAGAGGAAGAGATCGTGGCTTAAAATATCTTCTTTTTTCACGTCTGCATATTTTGCAATGGTATCTAAAAATGTGTCTTTGGCAGAAATATCTCCATACAGCGGAAGCAGGTCTTTCTGTGCATTGTAGGAATATCCGCTGTTGGCATCCCGATTCATGTGAATGGCGAGATTGGGGATCAGAAGAAGATCTCGGTCTGCATCAATCAGTTTGGCACGGTAGGCGCCGTTTTCTTTGACGATCACGCGTCCTGCAACGGAGAGCGGCCGGTCGAACCAAGGAGCGCAGAGCATTCCGCCATAGCGCTCAACATTCAATTTGATGTAATGATCTTCTACTGCCATTTCCGGATTTTCTTTGATTTTAAAAGATGGAGAATCGCTGTGACTTGCAATGATACGGAAACTATTTTTCAGAAGGACGGTTTCCGGGATGGAAAAAGCAATGATGGATGAACCGTTTCTGGTGACGAAATAATCGCATCCGGCCTTCAGATCCCAGGTCTGGTCTTCCGTCAGCTCTGTAAAACCATGAGCAATCAGAATATCTTTGGTTGTCTGTACCGCATGGAAACAGCTGGGACTTTTTTTGATAAATTCCAGTAAATCTGTAGTAATTCTATTTGACATCGTAATTCCTCCTTATATACGTTCATGATCAGATTCTATTTTAGCACGGTCCGACGGCGTTGAAAAGAGCCGGAGATTCTGTTACCATAAGGAAGAAAACAGGGTTCGTAAATAACAAAAAATGAGGTGATAGAAATGCGGATTTTAGTAGCGGAGGATGAGAAAGATCTGAACCGTCTGCTGAGCACAAGATTAAAGGCCGAGCATTATAGTGTGGATTCCTGCTTTGACGGACAGGAAGCATTGGACTATCTGGCGGGGGCGCCTTACGATGCGGTGATTTTAGATATTATGATGCCCATCTTGGACGGACTGAGTGTATTAAAGAAGATCAGACAGAGCGGAAGTCAGGTTCCAGTATTACTTTTGACAGCAAAAGACAGTGTAGAAGACCGGGTCTGTGGTCTGGATGCAGGAGCCAACGATTATCTTGTAAAGCCATTTGCATTTGAAGAACTTCTGGCGCGGATCCGGGTGCTGCTTCGAAAACCACAGGAAGTTCCGCAGACGGTTTGCAGGCTGGCAGATCTGGAGGTGCATTTGGACACTCACCAGGTACTTCGTGCAGGACGCGAGATCAAATTGTCCGGAAAAGAGTTTGCCTTGCTTCGCTATATGATCCAAAATACAGGGATCGTGCTTTCCAGAGAACGTCTGGAGCAGCATTTATGGAATTATGATTACGCAGGTGCCTCCAACGTGATCGATGTGTATATCCGATATCTGCGTAAAAAGATCGATGAAGGAGCGCAGATCAAACTGATCCACACAGTCAGGGGCGCAGGATATGTAATGAGGGAAGAGCCATGAGACGATGTTCTTTAAAAGTGAAGCTGACTGCGATATACTCCTTTTTTATGGTGCTTGTGACGTGCGTCTGTCTGGCAATTCTTTTTTCTTTGAGCGGCAAAGAAATTTTGACATCTGCGCAGATCAATCTGAAAGAGCGGGTGCATGAGAGTGCGGATGAAATCGAACTGGAAGACGGAGAATTTGAGATTGATTCTGACTTTTATTCGCTGGGACACAATGTTTATCTGGCGTTGTATGATTCAGAAGGGATATTTTTATATGGAAAAGTGCCGCCGGGATTTCAAAAAGCGCCGGAATTTCAGGATGGAACGATACAGAAAGTAAATGGAAAGCAAGAACAGTGGTACGTGTATGATGTACAATATGAGATGGAAAACCAGCAGGAGTTTTACGTCCGTGGTGTGATTTCTGTTACGGAAGAACAGAAGGAATTTTTACTTGCGCTTCGGATTGCGGCGATTTTGCTGCCGATGATCGTGATTTTAACCGCATTTGTCGGATATCGGATGATACGGCGAACTCTGTTTCCAGTGCGGCAGATGACAGAAACTGTGCAGAAGATCCAGAAGGACGGAGATGTAAGCCGCAGGATTGGAGTCAGCCAGGATGCCGGAAAAGATGAGTTTTATCATCTGGCAGGTACATTTGACGGAATGCTGGAAAGTCTGGAGAAGGCATTTGTCAGAGAACGGCAGTTTACCTCGGATGTCTCTCATGAACTGAGGACGCCAGTCAGTGTGATTCTGGCACAATGCGAATCCTCGTTAAACCGTTCAGATCTGACAGATGGACAGAGAGAAGAATTGCTTCTGATCCAAAAGAAAGCAAGAGAGATGTCACAGATGATTTCACAGCTTTTGTTGTTGTCCAGGGCAGATCAGGGACGGCAGCAGTTAAATCGCGAAGAACTGGATATCAGTGAGCTGACAGAAATGGTTGTGGAAGAACAGAAGATGCTGGCACAAAAGAGAGGCATTCAAATTCATACAGAAATTGAAGAACATCTTATCGGGTATCTGGATGAATCTTTTTATATCCGTATGCTGGATAATTTAATCTCCAATGCTATCTATTATGGAAATGATGGAGGAAATATAAAAGTGACGCTGCAAAGGGCAATGTCAGGAGTCAAAGGAACAGTAGAGGATGACGGGATCGGGATCAGTCAGGAAGCGCAGAGTCATATCTGGGAACGGTTTTACCGGGTGGATGCTTCAAGGACAGGAAACGAAGAAGGTTCCCATTCAGGTCTGGGACTTTCTATGGTCAAATGGATCGCACAGGCACATGGAGGGGATGTCTGGGTGGAAAGTGAGTTGGGAAAAGGAAGTTGTTTTAGTTTTGTGTTAAATACGGGGGAAGCGTTTTCTGAAAAAATAAAGTAAATATCTGTTTCGGGGAGTTGTATTCCCCGATCTAATATCACCAGAGTTGGTCATTCTGACCAAAACTGGTGATAATCACACAAGTCAATGCTATGTTACCCTTTTTTGAGCGGTTGGTTTAAAAAATTCAATTTGATGGCAATAAATCCAAGGAGAAAGGAAATCAAGAAAGGCAGGCCGTGTACAATAAGAATGGAGAAGTTTCCAAATAACAGAGAAACATTGCTTAAAATTGCATATCCTACAATCCATTCTCCATATCGAGTTTTAAAATGGAATCGGGGGACACTCTTACACAGCATCTGCGATACACAAATTAGACCGATTAAAGAAAATACAATCGGAGAACCTCCAACACTGATACTGTTTGGTGCCATAAAAGCAAAGAAGGCATTTGTCAGAGTGCCGGAAAATGCTGCGATCAGAAACAATTTCCATTGAGAAAACTGTTCGTCTAAAAAATACCCTGTAAAATAAATCCCCAGAATATTTCCTAAAATGTGGATAACTCCGGTATGTAAAAGCAATCCTGTGAAAAACCGATAATATTCTCCGTTGATCAGCCGGATTCCATGATTACTGAAAGTATCAGATATATTTGTGAAAAATCCGGCAAAAAATACAAGAAGCCACAGCATGATCCAAAGATTGCTTTCTTTTAATTTTTTCAATATAGTTTCCCCCTTTGTATGAATTGATTTATAGTTTTGTGTGGTAATTTAATATTAACGTATATATACAAAAACCGCTACTTTTTTTGAAAAAACTGGTGAAATCATGTACTTAGGGCTAGTCGTCAAGTTAGCGACTTGGTATAATGGCTTTATAGAATTCCTCTGTATATGGAGGAAGCAAATGCGAAAAAAACAACGTTTAAAGGAACTTACGATCAAAGACAATTTTATGTTTGGCGCGGTTATGATCAATGAGGATAACTGCAAGGGGCTTTTGGAAAGAGTTCTGGAGATTCCGATTGAGAGAGTGGATGTGAGCAAAGAAAAGAGCATGGTGTATCATCCGGAGTATAAGGGCGTTCGCCTTGATGTATATGCAAAAGATGAAAAGCAGACACGCTATAATGTAGAAATGCAGGTAGAGAAAAAGCCCGCACTTGGGAAGCGGAGCCGTTATTATCAGAGTCAGATGGATATGGAAATGCTGCTGGCGGGAGAAGATTATAAGGAACTTCCCAATACATATGTCATTTTTATTTGTGATTTTGATCCATTTGGAGAAGGAAAGTATCGCTATACGTTTCAATCGATGTGCAAAGAATCTGAAAATGCGAATCTGAAAGACGGGCGGACAATCCTGTTCTTAAATACTCATGGAAAGAATGAATGTGAAGTTCCGAAAGAATTGGTGACCTTATTACAGTATATGAAAGAAGACCTTGAAGGAAGTGAAAAAGAATTTCATGATCCATATGTCGGACAACTACAGAAATTCATCCGTGACATCAAGGGAAATCGAGAGATGGAGGAGCGCTTTATGATTTTTGAAGAAATGTTGAAAGAAGAACATACAGCCGGACGTGAGGAAGGACGCGCAGAGGGGCGCGCGGAAGGATGTGAGGCAGTAAAAGCGTTACTACTTTTATTTCTGCAAAATCTGGGAACGGTTTCTAAAACATTGTTGGAGAAGATTCAAGAGGAGCAGGATTTAGAAATGTTAAAAGCCTGGACGCAGATTGCATTTCAATCCAAATCTGTGGAGGAGTTTTCTAACAAAATAAAGTAGATATCTGTTTCGGGGAGTTTTATTTCCCGATCTGATCTCATCAGTGTTGGTCATTCTGTCCAACGCTGATGACAATCACACAAGTCAATGCCATTTCAGGCAAATATTCAAAGAAATGCAGAGGAATTCTAAAGTTTTAATCTTTCTTTAATCTTTCTGGAATATATTATTTTTACAGACACAGAATAGCAATATAGAAGTGCAGTTTCACAGAATAGAAAGAGAGGAATTATACAATATGAGAAAGAAAAGATATTTTGTAGCAGCGGCAGTATGCGTCATGGCAATGAGCATGTTCACAGGATGTGCGGGAAATGATGGGAAGGATATCGGAAAAGATGCGGCGAAAACAGCAGCATTTTCTGATGCAGGAGTGACGGAAGAGGAAATCACACGGTTAAAAGTAAGCAAAGATTTTGATGATGGAAGAAATATCTATGAAGTTGATTTTACCGTTTCTTCTACCGGGGAGGAATATGATTATGAAGTCTCCGCAGAAGACGGCAGCATTCTGCAGGTTGATAAAGAAATGGGAAAGGGCAGCCTGAATCAGGATCAAGGCCAGGGGCAGAACCAGGCGACTTCTGAAAATGTAGCGCAGCAGGAAAATCAGAATGCGGTCAATCAAAATCAGACACAAAGTCAAGGTACACAAACCCAGGCGGGAGTTGCCGTCTCCCAGGAAGAAGCCACAAAAATGGCGCTGGAAAGAGTATCAGGAGCTTCTGCACAGGATATCCGGATCCAGCTGGAATTTGATGATGGAATCCAGAAATACGAAGGGGACATCATTTATAATGGAAGAGAATATGAGTTTGAGATCGACGCCAATACAGGAACATTCCTGGAATGGAGTGAAGAGCGTGCCGATTAAAGACGGGATAAGACAAAAAGAGTCAGTTCCTTAAGGGAAGGAAATGGCTCTTTTTTCGTCTCTAAAATTGTTTTTTTCCGATCATCAGGTATGGCTCGAACAGAATAAAATAGTCCCGGTATTTGGTACAGACTCCGTATTTTGCACGATAATCAGCAATGGCATCGCGAAGCTGTTCTTCGGTTACTTCCAGAAATTCAGCAGTCTCATGGTATTCCCGGCAGCCATGCTGATAGGCATCGATCAGGCCTTGCAGTCCGATCAGCCGTTCATATGTCCACATGCGCGCCCGGCGTTCCTGCTTGGCATTGGAAACATCCGAAAGATCCAGAATATTTCCCACAGAAGTATAATGATGTCCAAGTTCTTCTGCCAGAATACAGGCTTTTTCGGCAGAGGTTTCCAGCTGGTCAGACAATGCGATATTTTGATCAATATATAAGCCCTTTAATTTTCCCTGAAATGGAAAATTTTCATCTACGGAGATATTCTGATCGGCGGCTTCTTCCAACAGTTCTTCATATTTACTCAGCATAGCTGTCTTTGAATGCTCCTTTATTGTTTTCTTTTCGAACGGATAAAGCGAATGTATTCCGCGACATCATCCAACTCATCCTGCGTAAGATCCGAAGTGTCGAGATGTGCGGCGATAGTGACAGGCTCAGATTCCGAAGATGAGACCGTTCTGCCAAGAAGATAGTCTACATCAACCTGGAAAATGTCTGCAATCTTATTCAAAATGTCAAAATCGGGTTCTCTTCGTCCCTGTTCATACATACTCACTGCACTTTTGGAAATTCCAAGGCGGGTGGCAAGTTCCAGTTGGGATAATTGTCTTTCTGTTCGTAATGTTTTGAGTATATTGGCAAATGCAGCCATAACATACACGTCCTTTCTAAGTATTCAGAACGAAGATTTTCTGAAAAATAGAAGTCTTCTATTGAATACAAGATCATTATACACAATTCGTGTGGAAAAGTAAATATAAAATACACAAAATGTGCTTGACAAAGAAACACAAAACGTGTATTATACAGGTACACGAAACGTGCACAATACGTGTAAAAAAAGAAAGACCGAAACAAGAAGAGTTCGGCAGGAGGGAAAAATGAGAGATAAAATTTTACGAGAAGTATCAGAAAAGAGAGAACGTTGTGTCAAGCATTTTCAGATGACACAGAAGGGAATGGCAGCAGCCGTATATCCGGTTCCGGTTCATTACGAAGAAGAAGGACAGTGGAGAGAGATTGACAACCGTCTGGAAGCTGTACAGAAGAATGGAAGAGAAGTGTATCAGAATTTTGCATCGGCCGTGAAGGTAAGTTTTGCAAAAGAAGCAGACGCGCAGGATCTTGTCACAATTGAGAGGGCAGGAAAAATGATTTCATGGGGAATTGATCCTTTTTTATGCAAAGAAAGTACACGAAACGTGCTTGACAAAGGAAAGAAAGCCACATTTCGAGTACTTGAAAAAGAAGAGTTTTGGAATCCTTCCAAATTACAGAATTTGCAGCCTGCTCTTTTAAAAGCAGAATCCTCTGAATCGGATGAAATTTGTAAAACTATGTGTGTGAAAAATCTGACCGGAGAGGGAATTTATGAAGAAATTTTTCCGGGGATCGATCTGCATTATGCGATCCAGAGTGAGCAGATCAAAGAAAATATTCGTTTTCATACAAAAGAAGCTGCAAAACAGAATCTGGTGTTTTCTCTGAAGCATCCGGGTTTGGAACTAAGAAAGGAAGAAGATGGAGGAATCGGTCTGTATGATGCGAGCAGTTCAAAAGCGGAACGGATTTTCCGATTCCGAAAGCCATATTTGTATGACGCTGCCGGAGCAGAATCTTTTCAGGTGGAATTCCAGGTAGAAGAAGGGATGGAAAGCAGCAAGATTGCGATTGTACCGGATTTGGAGTGGATGCTGGACACGAACCGTGTATATCCGATCGTGATTGATCCCATGACAGAGACCAGCAAGACAAAAGGAAATATCGAAGATACTTATATTTTTACCGGAGGAAATACACCTCAGGATCCGGGACAGGTACATGCTTATGGTTCCTTTGTGATCGGACGAAGTGATGAACTGGGAAAAATGAGAGCATTGCTCCGATTCCGGGATCTTCCGGATATCGGAAAGGGATCGATCATTTACGGAGCGACCATGTATATCTGGCAGTTTGAATATTCGTCCTACAGCAATCCGGAGCTGCCGCTTCTTGCATATGAGGTAAAAAACAGTTGGGATGAGCAAAGCGTCCGCTGGGGAAATCAGCCGGCGATTGATGGAACGGTGCTGGACTATAAAAAAGTGAAACAGGTTGTAAATGGCAATACTGTGATGATCACTCCGGTAGGATTTGATGTGACAAGGCTAGTACGACAGTGGTATAACACCGGAAAAAATTATGGAATCATGGTGAAATCTCAGTATGAAGCAGATGAAAATCTGGCAAACCGTGCATATGCGAGATTTTACGCATCGGATTCTCCGAGTATTTCTTCCGACCAGTTCCCAAGCGGTGTCTTTTATTACAGAAATGTGAACGGTCTGGAAGATTATCAGAGCTATCATGAACAGTCGGCAGGTCGTTCCGGAGCCGGTTACACCAATGACTTTACGGGAAATGTTGTCTGGAGTCATTTGGATGTGGCAACAGAGGGCGGTCCGATGACAACAGAGATCCGTCATGTGTACAATTCCAGTGAAGCAGATACTTCTTCCCGTATGGGATACGGATGGAGACTCAGCAGTCAGCAGGAACTGAAAGAAAGCGGAATCAAAGATTATCCATATGTGTATATCGATGAAGATGGAACAAAACATTATTTCTATAAAGATACAAAAGACGGAGATAAGCTGAAAGATGAGGATGGGCTGGGACTGACGATTACAGTGACGTCAAGTTCTGAACATGACCGTTACCGCACAATGGAAACAAAAGACAAAGTAAAGTATGTATTTGGCCAGGACGGATTTTTACGATTCATTGAAGATCTGGACGGGAATTCTGTGAAACATCAGTATGGTCCGAATTCTGCGGGAAATACACTGGAGCATATCACCGATGCGGCAGGCGGTTTTCTGGATCTTATCTATTCTACAGATGCAGGAAAGTCCAGACTGACAGCCATTCAGGACACAAAAGGCCGTCAGATCCGATATGGATATGACACACAGGGAAATCTGATTTCCATTACCTATCCCGATGGAGCCATGACACAGTTTACTTACGATTCGTCTCATAAACTGACCAGCGTGACTAATCCGGATGGCTATCGCGTAAATTACGAGTATACCAATGATTTCCGAGTGCCCCGTGTCAGCAAAGTATCCGAAACGGGACAGAAAAATGCACCGGGTCAGGAACTGAAGATTTCCTATGAAAATGGAAACACTACCATTTTTGAAGAGCCGGGCTTAGACGGACAGATGGAGCGTCCGGGGGACAATAAGAAAACAACGTGGCATTTTGACAATATGGGACGTCCGACAGATGTATTGGATTCAGATGGATTTGCGAACAATTATTCTTACTATACATCTGGTATGAAGAACCATAAGCTGAGCAAAGACGGTTCGGTCCAGAAGACTGTGTATGGTCTGCTGAAAAATCCGACATTTGATCCGTCTCATGGAGATGGCGGATGGTATACCTTACGTATGTCAGATGGAAAACGGGGAACGATTACACATGCAGACGGATATGTGGGCACAAAAAGTGCGAAGCTGATCAAAACAGAGCTGACATCAGACGAAGGAATCTGTCAGGATGTGCATCTGTCCGCTGGAACATATACGTTGTCTGCTTATGTAAAAACAGAATCTCTGAGCCCGGAAGATCAGGGACAGGGAGCGGTTGTATCTGTGATCCGGGCAGACCGGACCAGAATCATGGGAGAACGCTGCATTGATTATGTGACCGATAAAAACGTGGATGACGGATGGGAGAGACTGGTTCTCACATTCCAGATTCCGGCAGAAGAGACGGTTTCCGTGTTTGTGGGGATGACAAGAGCAAGAGGAACCCTTTTGGTAAGCGGTGTTCAGCTGGAAACAGGAAATGTGGCAAACGAACTCAATCTAATCGACAATCCAGGATTTGAACGGTGTACGAATGAGGCGCCGGATCAATGGGAATTCCATCCGGCGGTATCCGGGGTCAAAAGTGTGATGACCGCAGACAAAGGCAGGTGTGCGGTGTTAAACGGACAGATGGAACAAAACCTCCATTTGATGCAGGGAATCAATATTACCGGAGAAGAAGGAGACATTTTTAACCTGAGCTGCTGGGTCAATGGATTTGGAATCCCGGAGAAACATTTTTCTTTATCGGCAGCGGTGATTTATACGGATGATTCTGTGAAATGGCATCATTTCCAGTGTAATCCAAATATCAAAGGATGGCAGTTTGTCAGCAACACCTTCAGCACAGATGATCAAAATGAAGGGGCGAAGAAGACATACAAGGCGATCCATGTGTATCTGATGTATTACAATCAGGTGAATCAGGTGTTATTCAAAGGTGTGCAGCTTGTCAGAGATGATGGGGAGAGTTACCAGTATGATGATGATGGAAATTTGATCCATGCAGTGAGTGCAGCGGAAAAAGAGAGTTTCTCATACGACAAAAAAGGAAGTCTGACCAAGATGGGAAGTATTGACGGAACAGGGTTTGAATATCGATACGATACGAAAAATCACCTGGCTCAGGCTGCCAATTCCGAAGGAGTCCGTTATCGATTTACATACAATGACAAAGGACAGCCGATTCAGATGACGGCAGATGGCGGAAAATATCTCGGAGCAGTCATACCGGACAGAGTGTATTATATTCGGGAAAAAATTTCCGGAAATTATCTGGATGTCAGAAACAGTGAGACAGCAAACGGAACGGTAGTACAGCTGTGTACGTTCTTTGGATTTGCCGCTCAGAAATGGAAACTGATCGATGGAAAGGATGGATATTTGCAGTTTGAGCCGCTCTGCAGTCCGGGATATCGTCTGGATTTGAATGGAAAATCGGATGCAGAAGGAGAAAAGATCCAGATTTATGGAAACAACAATACGGATGCACAGAAATGGAAACTGTATCCAAATGCAGATGGAAGTTTCCAGATTACGAATAAGGCAACGAAAGATAAGAAAGCGCTGACAAACGGACCAAAGAGTACCACAAGCGGCCAGCCGGTGCAGAGTTATACACGAAAAGAAGAAAACGAACATCAGGACTGGTATTTTGAACCGGCAGATGAGGGAACTGTTTCAGCAGTTCCGAAAGCGGGAGGGATTTATCATATCCGGGTACGTCATTCGGGACAATATATTGATGTGAAGAATGCTTCGACAGCAGCAGGAACACAGGCAGTGCAGTTCAACTACAATGGCGGGATGAACCAGCAGTATCGTTTGCTGCCATATGACGGCACGTATTATCAGTTAGAGCCGGTTCACGCCCCGGGAAAAGTACTGGCAAAATCAGGAACCAACGACAGAGGCTTTTCTATTCTTTCTTTGGAGACGGCTATGCCGGGAGCTGCAAATCAGCTGTTCCGATTCGAAGAGGTGTCACCGGGAAATGGATATGCGATCATCTGTAAGGACGGAAATCTGTCTCTGGATGTGATGGACTATTCGTATGCAAAAGGAGCAGACATTATTTTTACAGCCCACCAGTCAAACAGCCAGGTCAACAAATGGTGGATCCTGGAAGAGTGCAGTGAGCGCATGGAATCGTCTATGACATACACATCCGATTATAAGCAGCCGAAGACGATCACAGATTCCAGAGGAAATACCGTGCATTATGAATATGATGACAAGAACCGTCTTCTGACAAAGCTGACAGATGCAAAAGGAAATGCCACTTCCTATGCATACGATGCTAACACGGATAAGATGACAGAAGTTGCGAGAATGGTGGATGGAAAAGAAGTGAAAGTTTCTTACACCTATGAAAACGAAAAAGTGACGTCCATCGGTCACAATGGATTTACGTATGATTATGCGTATGATCCGTTTGGAAATCTGGAATCCGTGTCGGTTGGAGGAAGAGAACTGGAGCGCACCACGCTTCGAAGCCGGAACGGTCTTGCGGACAGGATTACCTATGCGACAGGGGAAGCCGTTCGAAATGAATACAATTCGGAAGAACAGCTTGCGGCACAGTATCTGATCACCGCAGACGGCAGAGAAGAAAAACTGTTTGAAAATACGTATGACAGCTGTGGAAAAATTGCAAGGCACAAAGATCTTTGCAGTGGAGTGATTAGCACATACCAGTATGACCTGATCGGAAGAATGGTAGGAACAGACCGTTCTGACGGAATGAAACTTCGCAAAGTGTATGATGAGAAAAATCGTGTCAAAGGATATACGTATCAGAAAGATCGAGTCGGACATGAGGTGGAATTCCTTTACGGGGATGTAGAGAAACAGCAGAAACCAGGACTTGGATATGGAATCAAGATCAACGGCGCCCAGAAGATTGCCTATGAATATGATGCCCTTGGACGTGTGATCCGTACTCACAATCACTTCTCTGATACGAATACATCGACTCAGGAGTATACATACGTCTCAGGCAAAGAGGCAGGAGTGACTACAAACCTGGTTGCATCTGTCCGGGAAGGAAACCGTGCAGAATCCTACACCTATGATGCCTGTGGAAATGTGGAAACAATGGTGGAGAGAAGCGCCGATGGCAGCGAAAGAAAAATCCGCTACTACTATGATGCACTGAACCAGCTGGTACGAGAAGATAATCAGAAGCAGAATAAGACAATCTGTTACACCTATGATGTGGGTGGAAATATGGTCAGAAGAGACGAGTACCGTTATATCGAAAATCCAGTGATCACAGAAGCACCGTGGAAGTCCGATACATTTGAGTATCAGACCGGAGGCTGGAGAGATCAGCTTCATTTCTACAATGGACAGGCAATTACTTATGATGCCATGGGAAATCCGCTCCAGTATCTGGGGATGCAGATGGAATGGGAAAAAGGACATCAGCTGAAGCACATCACAGGCGCCGGACTGGATATGTACTGCATGTACAATGACAGCGGAAAGAGAATCCGAAAGACGGTCAATGGCGTTACGACAGACTTTTATCTGGATGGTTCGACCATTCTGATGCAGACGTCCAGTGACGGCAGCAGGATCGATTTCTTCTACGATGACAAGGGTAATGTGTTTGCCATGAAGTATCAGAATGAGATATATTTCTACCGCAAAAATCTTTTTGGGGATATTCTGGGAATTCTTGACAGTCACGGAACGGAACTTGTAAAATATGAGTATAATTCCTGGGGAAAACTGCTGAATCTGACGGATTACAGTTCGAATGGACTGGGCAGAAGGAATCCATTCCGTTTCAAGGGATACTACTATGACGAAGAACTGGGAATGTACTATCTGAATAGTCGGTATTACGATCCGGAGACGGGGAGATTTGTCAATGCAGATGATGTAGAGGTTTTAAAGACAACGCCAACAGCATTGACGGATAAAAACTTATACAGTTATTGTGATAATAATCCGGTTGGCAGAAAAGATGGAACAGGTGCGGTTTGGGAGACTGTATTTGATGTAGTTTCCTTAGGGTTTAGTATTGCGGAAGTTGCAGCTAACCCATATGATCCAAGTGCATGGGCAGGTGTAGTTGGTGATGCAATTGATTTGATTCCGATTGTTACAGGTGTAGGAGAAGCTGTGAGAGCACTGCGATTTACTGATAAGATGGGAAATACGCTAGAAATTGCAGAAGCAGTAGACTTTACCAAAGAAGCAAGAGATATTATTAAATCATTAGAACATACCAATGGCTTCACTAAGTCCACAAGAAGTGCGGGGAGAAAGATACATAATGGATATAAAGCTGGGCCATCGTTTCGAAAAGATTATAAAGAGTATAGAAAAGTAAAAGGGATTAGACCAGACTATTACAATCCTAAAACTAAAACGATTTATGAGTTAAAGCCGTATAATCCACGATCTGCCAAAGCGGGTGTTAAACAACTTAAAAAATATAAGAAAAAAATTGGCAAAAGAAGTAATGTACGACTAGAATTTTATTAATGGAGGAAAAGATTATGACAAAACAAGAATTTAAAGAATTCTGCCATGAGGAGTTCACAAAAAGAGGCTTTAAAAAGCGAAGAAATATGTGGTATTTACAGGGAAAAGGTCTTTTGTGTGGGA
>ERZ894236.1003-NODE-1003-length-24399-cov-14.1929_pt1 | contig 24399 bp, 28 predicted proteins | sample MGYA00380297_ERZ894236 | MGnify/ENA primary metagenome ERZ894236 (study PRJEB32331, sample SAMN06328420) | human gut metagenome | biome: human gut microbiome; feature: stool | host: Homo sapiens | collected 2014-08-04 ... | reverse complement strand
CAGATTCTGAATATCCTGCAGAAGTTCCGTTTTTTCCAATACAGCAGTTACAGGTTCAAAGGCTATGATTTCCTCCGCGCTTTCCTGAAATGCCCCTGCGCCGCCCCGGTGATCGGGATGTCCGTGTGTATAAAGAATGGTTTTTACTTTTTTGCCAGTATTCTTTTCAATGATTTCTGACAATCTTTGCCCGCGCTCCAGGGTGTCCAGAGTGTCAATTAAAATAACGCCGGCAGCCCCCTCAACAAAGACAGCGTTGCTGTGCCCGAAGCCTGATACGAACCACACCCCTTTTGTCACTTCAGAAACGGTTTCTTTGTAATTTTTTTCTGTAAAGTCCCGTAATGTCTGACCGCCATTTTCTATAAGCATATAATTATGCCTCCATTCCTTTGGTTTTTCTCTATTTTACCACAATTACAGGGGTGTGAACATGAGAAACTTGCTGCCGATGCCAGAAGGCAGAAGGAAATGGACGAAAAAACGGCATAGCCGTAATGGCTGATGCCGTTTTTTGTGGTGATGTTTTTATGTCCTGTCATGCTGTGTTTATTCTCCGTGATGCCCGTTTCTATGCCCGTGTTCTGTATTTTCATAGTCTGAGTCGCCGGAAGAATGACTGCTCTGCTGATTTTCCTGACTCTCTTCCGACTGGTCACCCCTGGATTTCTCATCGTGTTTTCCATTGCCCTGGCCGCTGTGTTTTTCTCTGTGGCCTTCTGTCTCCGTGTCATGTTCCCGGCTGTGATGTTCACGGTACTGCTGACCGTATGAGTGGCAGGCCTCATTGGCGCTCTGCTGCATATCTGCCTCCTGCTCGTCATCATGGCAGGAAACCTTCACCTTTGCCTTATCCCCCTGGCACTCCTGATAGGAATCTGTCTCCATAATGGCCTGCAGCGCTTCCTGGTAATGCATTCCCGTCACATCCACCTGGGAGATTATGCTCTCTCCGTCTTCGTTCAGACCCTCCGCTGAAATCACCGTTTCTTTGCCGTTTACGGACAGACCGATCTCAACCGGGCCTTCCATAGTGATATATGCTGCCTCGGCTTTTATCTCATAAGCCCTCATACTCCCCGCAAACACCAGTACCAGCAGCAAAGCCCCTGCCAGTGTCCGGTAAAATACCGGTCTTTGGTAAAAGCGGCGTTTTGAACAGGAATCCAGTTGGGCGATCAGGGTTTCCTTTGTTTTTTCCTTCATCTGCTCATCTGCTTTTACAGAATCAAATGCGTCTCTGATTTTTCTGCTCACTCCACGTCACCTCCTACCATATCCTTCAGCATCTGTCTGGCACGGTTCATCCAGGTATAAACGGTATTCTCTTTTTTATGCAGGATTCCCGCTATTTCCACTGCTGTGTATCCCTCGTAATAGAAGAGATAAATAACGGATTTGTATTTGTCCGGCAGTTTCAGGACTGCCTCCCGTATGTAAGATAAATCCTCCTTCTCCTCTATGGGAATTTCCTGTGCTTCCTCCAGGGAAGTATGCCTGCGGAAAATATTCTTCAGGAAATCCTTGCACTCATTAATCGTCACCCGGATGATCCAGGCTTTTTCATGTTCCTTAGAGTCAAATTCCGGATTGGCGCGCATCAGCTTCAAAAAGACGTTCTGCATAATGTCCTGGGTGTCATCATAATTCTTTCCATAAGAATAGCAGATACGGGTTATGGTATCTGCGTATTCTTCCACTATTACATTGATGTCCCATTTTGTCATCATGTGAATGAAATCCTTTCGGCTTTATATGATACTATCTGTCTTCTTTTCCTTGATGCTGTCTTATTTTCCGTGATGATTTCCATGACTGCTGCCGTGATGTTTCCCATGGCCCCCGAAAGTGTCTGTGCCGTTCACAGAATCTTCCGGATTCTGACAGGCCGCGCTGTTCCTGCAGGCTTCATGGATCTGGCAGTTGGCGCCGTACTCACACTCTTCCGAATTCTGACAGGCTGCGCTGTTCCTGCAGGCTTCATGAATCTGGCAGTTGGCGCCGTACTCACACTTCTCCTGGATTTGACAGTCTTCATTGTTCATGCAGACTCCCTGGTTCCGGCAGTCGGTTCCATTCATGCAGATTTCCGGATTCTGACAGTCGGTTCTATTTATGCTGTCGGTGATGACAGTATTAGCCTGGTTTTGACCGTCTGCATGATACGCAGAATCTGTCTGGTTTTGACTGTCTGCGGCATCTGCCTGACTGTCTGGATTATTCCCGACAGATGTCTGTTTCACACTGTCCTCATAGTTCACAGTGACGAACTGGTTTTGGCTGTCAGTTTCATTCGCAGTACCTGTACGTTTCTGGCTGTCCGCTTCATTTGCAGTGCCTTTACCACTCTGATTGCCTGCTTTATTCCCAGTGTCTGCACGATTCTGGCTGTCCGCTTCATTTACAACACCTGTACGGTCACGGCTGCCTGTTCCGTTTATGACAGTATCCCGGCTCTGTCCGGAAGTACCATAGACGCAGTTGCCCGGGTTCTGACAACCTGCTCCATGTTCACAGTCTTCCCTCTTCTGACAATCTGTTCCTGCACAGGTTTCCGTATATGAGCAGTCTGCTCCATGTTCCCTGCACACACTATCCCGGCACCACAGACGGCTGTGATCCCCTTTTCCTCCTGCCATCACAACGGTACTCATTGTCCCAACCAGGAGCACACCTGCTGCCGCGGCAGCTAAAACTTTTCTTTTATCAAACTTCATCTTTTTATTCCTCCGATTCTTCATCCTTTTATTTTCAGCGGTTTCTTCCCGGCAGAACGCCCGGAAACTCCTCTTTATACTAATAAAACGATTGGACCGGAGGAATCCTTTCAAAAATATGAAATTTATTTTATTTTTTTACTTTTCCACCTTCAGATATGAATCCAGCCCTGTAAACTGCTCCAGATAGCTGACTGCATCCTCATAACGGTTGGACTGCAGAATCAGATTTACGGTATTACAGATGCAGCGTCTCAGCTCCTGTATGTTAAGCGTTCCCTCTGACAGCTCCTGACGGATGTTCTCATGATCCTGGGGAATGCCCGGCATTACCATATCATTGCCCGCACGCATACAGCCTGCCGCTGTACACTCGCCTCTGGGGGACGCAAAGGTCGTCGTCCAGTCTGTCATGATGGCGCCTGCAAATCCCCATTCATCTCTGGCTGCCCTGGTGCAAATGTCGTAGCAGTTGGCAGCATGCACGCCATTGATCATATTATAAGAGGTCATAATGGACATGGGCTGGGAATTTTTCACTGCGATCTCAAATCCTTTCAGATAGATTTCGCGCAGCGCGCGCTCGGAGAGTACGGAGTCGGAACCCATACGGTTATCCTCCTGATTATTGCAAGCAAAATGTTTGATGGTGGTTCCGCATCCCGGTACCTTCTGTACACCCAGAGTCATGGCAGAAGCCATGATACCTGACAGCAGAGGGTCCTCGGAATAATACTCAAAGTTTCTTCCGCAGAGAGGGTTCCTGTGAATATTCATGCCCGGTGCAAGCCATAAAGTCACCTGGAAAAGTTCCATCTCCTTTCCTATCATCTCTCCCACTTCTTTTACAAGTTCGGCATTCCAAGTCTGGGCTAAGAGTGTTCCCACCGGAATCGCAGTACAGAACTGATAATAGGAGGTTCCTTCCTCTTTTACCGACTCTGCGAAAAATCCTTTTTCTATAGAGTTCATGAAATTCTCAGGTACGATTTCTCCGTCAACCACCTGATATTTCTGGTTCAGGCGCAGCCCTGCAGGGCCGTCTGCCAGAGCCATGGACGGCAGATTCCAGGGTTCCCCGGACGCAGCGGAGGAGGTCTCAGCCGCAGCTCCCGGCACAGTGATCCCTGCTGAACCGAGTACAGCATCCTGGCCTTTTCCCGGGTCTCCGGTCGCCATCAGCACAAGCTGCTCCCGGGACAGGGACTCCACAATCTCACCCGCCCTGCCGGTAAAATGTTCCGGCAGTTCTGAGTAAACCACGATTTCTTTTCCTATATTCTCTGCGCTCATATGTACACAGGGAAGCCCTGCTGTTTTTTCCAGCCAGGCAGCTTCTTTCTCCATCATCCTGCCATGGTCCGGTGTCAGCTCCTTCAGCTCCTCTTTCAGCGGGCAGATATGTTCACACTGTACCAGAACGGCATCTTTGTTCAGACACAGACTTCCTGCAGGCTCTGCATCCTGAATGGAGCTGCCCACCCAGATACCATAAGTGCCTCCCTCCAGAATCCAGGCTGCCTTCTCCTCATCGAAAGAGGCAAGCTGGTATACCGGGAATGTAATGGTCATACTGCAGGACTCCTGCGGCTTTAATTCCTCTGTTTTGGCAAATCCGGCAAGACGGCGGTATTCTTTAGCCAGTTTTCCCTGAGGGCAGGAGACATAGATCTGCACTACTTCTTTGCCGCAGTATGTATCACCTGTGTTGGTCACCTCCACCGTTACCGCGATTTCCGGTTTTCCGCTCTCTGTATTCACAGCCTCAACCCCTTTTGTGTTGACTGAGAAATCCGTATAAGACAGACCATAACCGAACGGATAACGCACAGGCACGTCAAAGGTATCAAAATACCGATATCCCACATAAATGCCTTCCTGGTATTTTTCTGTATTCACATCCCCGTTTTTAAAGCTAAACGTATCACTGCTCGGATAGTCTTTATAATCAAGGGCCCAGGTATCCGCCAGTTTGCCGCTTGGTGTCACTTTGCCGGATATCACGTCCGCAAAGGCATTGCCGCCCTCCTGCCCTGCCTGCACAAACTGCAGCACAGCTTTAATATTGTCAAACTCCTCTGCAAACGCCAGGTCTACAAGACCTCCTGTATTGATCACCAGAACAAGGGAATCATAAGCCTTTGATAACTGACCGATCAGCGCTTTTTCCTCCGCGGAAATATAATAATCACCTTCCGTGTCATGACGGTCCGCATTTTCTCCCGCTATACGGCTCAGTACATAAATGGCTGTATCTGCACCATCCAGAGCAGCCTTTTCCACATCAACGGGATTTCCGCAGGGCATGAAAAACGGGGTTGTAGAATATGCCTCAAAAAAATTGTTGTTATATACCGGCAGTTTTCCCAATATCTCATCCCGCCATTTAAGCCGTGTCTCCTCATAGAGAGATGCATAAGCCTCCAGCCAGGCGTCACTTGTGATCTCGTATCCCGCGTTTTTCAATCCCTGGCAGATATTGATGCATTCTCTTTCATTGACATCGCCGGAGCCTGTGCCGCCTTTGATGGTCTTTACTGCACCGGCACCGTAAAGTCCAAGCTTTGCACCATTTTTGATGGGCAGAATATGGTCCTCATTTTTTAAAAGTACAAACCCCTCTGCTGCTGCCTGACGGGCAATTTTTCTGTTTTCTGTCTCTCTGGCTGTCACTTCATTTGAAGTTGTTCCTGTAAATGTTTTCTTTTTTAACTGCATGGTATTCCTCCCAGACTGCTTGTCTTTATTAACCGCAGCTGTTCCGTAACTCCCAGCTGCTATCCTGTCTTATATTATGACGAATAAAACAGGAAATTTCTACGGTTCTTTTTAACTATTTATAGGCTGATATTGATATTTTTCACCTGGTTTGCTAGAATGTTCCCAGAAGGTTCTCTGTCAGTATTGATAAATTCAAATTACACACCATGACAAGACCACATGACCGGAAGGAGAAAAGCCCATGTCATACTATTATGAGAAAATCAGTGAAAACAACGGTCTGCCTGCAAAATTCATGCTCTCCCAGTGTACAGACCTGACCATTCCGGCCCACTGGCATGATTATCTGGAAGTTCTGTATATGATGGAGGGAGAACTGACCGCAGTAGTACAGGCGGGTTCCTATCTGCTCACCCCGGGCAATCTGATGATCATCAACAGCAAAGAACTCCATATGACCCGTGCCAATGGCTCTGTCTGTTATATTCTGCTGCAGATTTCCGCTGAGCATCTGCATAATTTTCTGCCTTCCGGCACCGAACTGCATTTTCAGACTATGATTGCTCCTGCGGATAACGGGGAGGTCTTTTCCGGCCTCAGACAGAGCCTGGAGCATATGCTGGATGCCTATACCCGTCAGGATAATGGTTATCAGTTCTTTTTTGCTGCCAAACTCTATGAATTTCTGTACCATCTGTATAGGAACTTCTGCACGCTCTCCCCTTCCGCACCGGAAACGGGGGCCAACCGGGACCTGGAACGTGTCACACAGGTCATGGACTGGGTACGGAACCATTTTCAAAAACCGCTGACTCTGGACGATGCAGCCGCAAGTCTGGCAGTGAGCCGGGAATACTTTTGCCGTCTCTTTAAACGGTATACGGGACAGACCTTTCTGGAATACCTGAACTCTGTCCGCACCATGCATTTATATGAAGATTTAAAAAATACGGACGACAGCATCACTGTACTCATGGAAAAAAACGGCATCAGTAACTACAAAGTTTTTATGCGCACCTTTAAAAAATTGTACGGCGATACACCGCAGAAGATACGAAGCGAGATCAGGGAATATTTTTCACCGGAACTGCCATCCTAAGTTTATACTAACTTGGAGGTCCGTATTATGTTTCCAGACAAAATCTACTATGAAGAAGCAGCCATGGGCTATGAACTGGGAAAATACCTGAAGCAGAAATATCAGGACAAAACTTGGATTCCCATTGACAGCCACAATAAAATAGATGAACTGCGCACGCGCCCAAACTCTGATTTCCGGGAAATGAAGCAGTATCTCATTATCGGCATCCGCAAAACACACCGGCATGTACCCAATGCCAAAGTCTCTGATTTTCTGGTACCTTACACCTCATCCGGCTGCATTGCCGCCTGTCTGTACTGTTATCTGGTCTGCAACTATAACAAATGCTCTTATCTGCGTCTCTTCGTAAACCGGGAAGAAATGCTTGATAAAATCATGAAAACAGCAAACCGCGCTTCAGAAGATCTGACCTTTGAAATCGGCAGCAACAGCGATCTGGTCCTGGAAAATACCATCACACACAATCTGGAATGGACCATAGAACGCTTTGCCGAAAATGAAAAAGGCCGCCTGACCTTTCCGACCAAATTTGCAAATGTAGCGCCTCTTCTCTCCCTGCATCACAGTGGCAGGGTCATATTCCGCATGAGCGTAAATCCGGAAAAAATCATCCGGCAGATTGAACTCGGCACCTCCCCTTTAAACAAACGCATCGAAGCCCTGAACCAGATGTGTGAAGCAGGATACCCCTGCGGAATCCTCATTGCCCCTGTTATTTTCCTGTCCGGATGGCAGGATATGTACAGCGGATTGATCACGGTCCTATCGGAAAAGCTTTCGGAAAAGATCAAGAAAACAGCATTTATAGAAATCATTTTCATGAGCTACAGCTTTGTCCACCGCAAGATCAATGAGGAGGCATTCCCGGATGCCCCTGACCTTTACGACAAAGATAAAATGCAGGTCAGAGGCCGCGGCAAATACGGCTATAATCAACCGTCCAGACAGGAGGGCGAATTGTTTTTCCGCAAAGAGCTTGCCAGAAAACTGCCGAATATGGAAATATTATATTTCAGCTAAGTGTTTCCGACTTATCCCCACATATCCATATGTCGGAAAAAGAAGCCGCGAATCTTCCGGGATACGTGGCTTCTGTCAGGATACATACTTTCCTATCGGTTGGATGTTTATTACTGCATATCATCCGGCATACAAAATTTCCGCCAGTATTTTTACCATGAGGGCTGGCTATTTTTCTTTCTCTTTGTTACAATATTATCTGAAGATAACCGGAAAGGAAGGAAATACATATGCGTCTGGAAAAAATACAAACTCTTCTGAAAGAGAAATCCCTGGAATTCCAATATAATGAAGTGGACGGCTGCGGCAGCCTGGACTTTGACTACAGAGGTGTCCCTTATCATATCTGGGAGTACCAGGAAGACGGCTGGGGCGTGGAGACGAATGTAAAACACGGCGGATACAATGAAGATATCACCGGTGACTATGAAGAGGAAATCTTTCAGGTCATGAAAGACTGGTAAGCAGAAAATGGGCTCTTGGGAGTCCGTTTTTTGTATTTCAGACAAACCTGTCTCCTCTCCCATGTTTGCCTGTCAAACAGATAACGCTTAGTACCATTACAAAAGATTCAGGAAAAGGAGAACGACAGAAATGAAAACAAAGATACAGCGCCCTGTAAAGAATGAATGCGATAAACAGATTGAAACCCGTTCAAGAAGCCATGCGCTTGATTTTGTAGCAGCCGCTGCACAGATTTTGACGATTCTGTGTATTGTAAAGGGTAATCCTGCGTGGAAGGGAAGTCTTTCTCTCCTGTTCTTCGGAGGTGCTGCTGCACTTGTATATAAGTATGATGAATACAAAGAAAAAACATATTTCATCATTGGAATCGTACTGGGTATCATTGGAACAGCCCTGCTTATTTGGTTTGGAATTACCGGATAAAAGAGCTGTTTTCTGCATACCCTCAGCAGCGACTGTAATATCTGCCCCCCAGTTCCAGAAATACGGACTTTCGTTCTCCCTTCTGGAATTGAGGGGGCAATTATCTAATTCTGAATAGTGGCGGCAAACCAGAAAACCTAAAAGACAACAAAAAATATAACAACCACTATAAAAACAAGAAACATCAAATCCCCCGCATAATTTAACATATCATCTAATTGTTTATATTGAGGATTTTTCTTCATTTTTTTCCGTTTAGATTTTAATTCATAGAATTCCTCATTTGTAAAATATCGATACAGATTCTTTGTTTCCATCAATAAATAAATGAGCGCCATATCATGAGGAGAATTTTCCTCCTTAGCTGCCGCTGATTTTAAGATACTGATCATTTCCTCCTTATGGTTTTTTTCCGGAATATATATGGCTTTATGGCCGAATAAACCACCTTTCCCTTTCGTCGCCATTTCATCATGGAGCAAAGACTCCCCCAGCTCTGCTGTTAGTTTCTTCATACTGCTGCCAATTGACAGCATATAATAATTCATTAACTGATTCATCGTGCGTGATTTCTGCTTCAAATATGTATAGAGAGATTCTATATGACTGAGTTCATTCGGAATGTCTTTGATTACTGTGATTTTTTTATTTTCCATTGTAATTACGCCGTTAAGTTTTAAGTCCATAATACCCGCCGCCACGATTCCGGCGATAGATTCGTCTTGATGCATTACCGGCATATATCCATTTTCATTTGTGGCTAAAATATAATATTCCTGTGCGATTGATTTTCTGTTCATGTGTGTTACCTCCAAATTTTTTAGTGTTTGCTAAACAAGGCTGCGGTATTTTTTCATTTATTCCATGCACTAACTTTAGCATATTGCATACCTCTGCTGAGTGCATAATTCCTAAACGGTATACATCTCTTCCTGAACGGTATGCTTTTGTATGTGTATAACAAAAAGAGACTGCCGTTTTTTATGACAGTCTCCTTAATTGGATTTTATATAACGCTTATGGTTATGAGAAGCTTTTCAATTTCGATTTTTCTTTCTGTAAAAAAACACACATAGGTACACACCAATTATCATTATTACTGCACAATATATGTAAATTCCCATGTAATTTGTCAAATACATAGTATCGCTATAGCTTTGAGTTTCTGATAATTGACTTGCCATTTTCCCAATGACCGGAATCGTTTTATCAAAAAGCGCAGTAATAAAAAGACATATACATCCTATTTCAAACATAATAAAAGACAATGCAAATCCGATTTTATCCATATATTTTCTCCTCGCAAAGTATCTATGATTATTTCGCTGGAAATGTCCTTGTTTTTACAAAATAATACATTTATCACATTGTAACTAACAGTGACAATTATATCGAATGATTCCTTCGACCTTGAGTTTTCATAATCCGCCGTCACTTCTTTTTCCCGAAAAACTTCTTGATGATAATCCCTGTAACCGCCGCTGTCAGGACAACCAGCAAAGCCGCTGTCCATATATTTTCTGTACCGGTCCCGGCCGTATTTTCATTTTCTGCAGTTTGTTTATCTGCCTTTTCATTTCTTATATTCTTATCCGTACCGTTATCTGCCTCTGCGGAAGTCCCCGGAACACCGTCAATTTTCTCAGGCGCTTCCTTCACCTCCTCATTAATTTCCCTGACCGGCAGATTGGGATTTTGGGGCTCATCAACGCACACCCAGAAATCCCTGTTTCCCATATAATACCCTACATTTCCCCACTGATGCCCTTCCTCATCCGTAAATGCAGAGCCGTAATCAAACGTATCCTCCATAACTTCTATCTTATATTTTGTCTCAGACCCGGGATATGTCCATCCATATATGACATCTCCTTTTGTCACATTTGGTATAATGCCTTCATCCGGTGTGATCTTATCCTTATACTCTTCATAAAATGACTGGCTGTTATACACAGGATACATATAGTCCATGGGCACCCAGCCGCTGTTCTCCTGACCATCTTCTATAAATCCCCATTTCACATGATTCCTGTCTGTATAGACAAACGAAATATAGTATTTCTCCCTGTTTTTAACAGTCATCACTTTTTCTGCGGATTCCGGACTTTCATAGACATCCGTTTCCCCATCATAACCGTTGACAATGTATGAACGGTTCACATATTCACATGCATCTGCGTGTTTTTCATAAAAACTGTCTTCGGGCTCAAAAATCAGATCTGCATGTACTGCTGCAGTCTGAAAAACAATGCACAGTAATACCAACAAAAATATATGTAATCTTTTTTTCATACCTTTCCTCTTTTCCCATATATTCCCCAAATAAGACACCCGGTCACAATCACAAGCACTGCAGCAAGTCCGGCCGCAAACCAGACAAAAACCGTAACATCTCCATAGACACGGTCAATGGATTCCGGTGGTTCCGGCATCTCATCGTCAACCTCCCGGACAGGAAGATTCAGATTAGACGGGTCATCCACGCAAATCCAAAATGAATGCCATCCCATATAATAGTAATTTACATACGCCCATTTAAGCCCCTCCTCATCTATAAAAACGCGGTCGTAATTAAGAGGATGTCCTTCTGTTTTCACATTATAAGGATCACCTGAACCGGGATACGTCCAATAATACATCTTCTCATTGCTGTCAACCGCAACAATGCCTTCCTCTTTTTTAATCTGTGATTTATATTCCTCCAGAAAAGAATCTCTTCCATAATGAGAAAACATATAAACCATGGGAACCCATCCCTCTGTGTCCTCTACATCCTCAACCAATCCCCACTCGTTCCCCTTAATGTCTGTATAAACGTATGAAATATAGTGTTCTTCGTTATTTTTCATAACTGCTTTCACTTTATCAGACAGAGGACTTTTATAAAGTTCTGTTTTTCCTTCATAGCCATTGACTATAAAAAAATGGTTCACGTATTCACATTCATTTGCATGATGCTTGTAAAAAATATCCTGCGGTTCAAATATAACATCTGCAGAAACCTCCATAACCTGAATACCAAAACAGATCAACAGCAAAAACAGCCCCACTCCCTTTTTCATACACACCCCTCCGTTAGCCGATCATAAGCCCCAGAAGAAAGGAACATCCGTTAGCCGCCAGTGAAAACCATACAGGATGTCTCCCCTCCAGCAGATATGCCTTATAAATCTTTCCTTCCGTTACGACTACTGCTGTCTCTGCCACAAGATAAAACAGAAACTTCCCCCCATCCGGCATATACATTCTCCAAACCCAGGCAAGAAACACAGCCGCCGGATTGGTCAGTATGTTCACCAGGCAGACCAGCAGAAAATCTTTTCCACGCCTTATCCCATAAATCCACGCAGCAGCTTCCTCTATCATAAGGGTAAGTCCCAGCGAAACACCAAACATTTTAATCAGATACAGAACCATCCGCCGCTCCTTTCCGCCTTATCACCCCCATAAGCATCACAAGGGAAAGTAAACTTCCCAAGCTCCCGGTCAGCCGGTAATCCATGGGCAGTACATTCTGGAAATAGACAGGCAAAAAACCCAAAAACAAAGCAAACGTCAGCACACCAAATGCCAGTCCCGGCTGTTCCCGCATCTCCTTCCACATAAGAAATAACGTCAGCGGCATGGTCATATTAAAAAATAAAAGCGCCAGTATACCGGCTCCCCAAAAACTTCCCAATCCATACATCAAAGCTGCAAAAACAAGAGAAACCGTCACTGCCCTGTATATTCCAATCCGGTCAGACAGAAATCCTCCCGCCGCTTTTCCTCCCGCCACAGCCGCGGTACACACAACGCCTAGGAAAACAGTATTCTTCCACGGAAAAACAACTGCCATCCCCACATAGGACCTCAGCACCACCACCAGGAAACAACAGACAACCACCATTCCGCCTTTTGATGCAGACCTGTTCTCTCCAAATCTGCCAAAACAGCTTCCAAAACCTTCTCCTCGTCCCAGCCACAGGAGCATCCCCCCAAAACACAGCAGTGCCAACGCTCCCGCTAAAGCGATCCATCCCCTGACAGCAGACTGACTCCACACATTTCCTAAAAATAACCCCAGTGCTCCGGGTGCCACAAAAACACCCAGTCGTGTACACACACTGCGCTCCTCTTCACTGGACCAGATCGTGCCTGCGCCGCCTCCCACGTGGAACAGCGCATTTCCGATTCCCAGAACTATCACATGGGTAAATCCGCCGGCCAGCGTAAGCACAGCTCCCAAAACTGCAATCCCCGCAGAGCATCTGTACTTTTCAACCGCACTCTTCCCTCTGCATATCCCGTCCAGCACAACCCCCAGCGGCATCTGCAGCGCAAACGCACAGAAATTATACAAAAATATATGCCAGTACCAGGCATCCCTCCCCCGAAACACCCCGTACATGGCAAAGGCGCAGGCTGCGTCCACGAGAAAATGCATACACGAAAACACCCCTAAAACAGCCCTTTCCCTTCTCATGATCCCTCTCAGATTTCTCCCAGCATCTGCGCCGGGTTATCCGCTGCCTTAACCTTACCGAATGCCTTTTCTATCACTCCGTTTTCATCGATCAGGTACGTGGTCCGCACCACCCCCATGACCTTTTTCCCATACATATTTTTTTCTTTCCAGACATCATATGCCCGGATCACATTCAGCTCCGTATCCGAGAGCAAAGTAAAAGGCAGGTGATATTTCTCCGCAAATTTCTTGTGGGAAGCCACCGTATCCTTACTAACTCCCAGCACCACTGCACCTTTTTCCATAAACTGCGGATATAGCTCTCCAAAGTTACAGGCCTGCTTCGTACACCCGGCCGTATTATCCTTACTGTAAAAATACAGCACCACTTTCTTTCCCCTGAAATCACTCAGAGCTGTTTCTTCCCCATCCTGATTTAACAAACAAAATTCCGGTGCCTTACTGCCGATTTCCAGCATATTTCTTCCTCCGTTTCTCATTTTATATTTTCATTTCTTATTTTTCCGCCGTTTACCCGAAAAATCCATCTGCTATCATTATAACTTCATTCCCTGTCTAACGCAACACACTGCGCCTTCCTGCATATCCTTTTAAATATGTGTCCGTTTAAGTCTCTTCTGTTGCATACTGCATCCGGTGTTTTTCTTATTTTTCACATCTCAAAAGTTTTTCTTGACATTCCCCATTCTCCATGATATGATACAGAAAGTGATTAATTTGAATTTAGAGCCGACCAGACAATGATTCCATTTAATTCATTGTTGAGTTGGCTTTTTTCTATTTTATTACGACCAAATATTATATATGGAGGTACTGATTATGAATAACGGTACAGTGAAATGGTTTAACGCTCAGAAGGGATACGGATTTATTACTGATTCCAATACAGGAGAGGATGTATTCGTACATTTTTCCGCTATTGTTTCCAATGGATTCAAAAGCCTTGACGAAGGACAGAGAGTAACATTTGATACAGAGCAGGATCCGAAAGACAGCAGAAAACTGAAAGCAGTTAATGTTTGTGCAGCATAATTCCTGATTGCATAAAAGAGGCCGCGCATTCCCATGCGCAGCCTCTTTTTTATCCTTTTTACTATTCGTCATACTTCTCTTCCATTTTCTTCTGCCGTCTTTCGGCACTCTTTGCCAGAATTGTCAGCACTGCCATCCCCAGAACAAAGAACAGAACCATACAGCCTGCACCCCATATACCAAGCACCTGCAAAGACGTTCTGCCCGCTGTCTTCAGATACATTGTCACTATAAACAACAGTGCAAAAAACACACCGCAGCTAAGACTGATGATAAGATTTTCCATCACTCTCGGCGTATGCCTGTTCAGATTCCCGTCTTTTACTGTCAGCCCCAAATAGATGCCTCCGCCGGCCAGAATCGCTATGGTCTCTCCCAGTACCTGCCGCACATCGCCCTGCACCAGGATCATCTGCGCAATGATTACCGCAGCAAGCACAAAAAAGGTACCTTCAAACGCTTTCTTTCCATTCCGGTCTGCATCCTGCTGTTGTCTTTCATCATAAAATTTTTTGTTCATAGGTCATCCTCCTCCCAGAACAACTGATCCAATGTCTTGTCCAGTGCTCTGCATATAGCAATACACAGTTTCAACGACGGATTGAAATCGCCGGCCTCGATCATACCAATGGTCTGCCTGGTAACGCCCGTCATCTTTGCCAGCTGAATCTGTGAGAGATTCTTTTCCATTCTGGCAATTTTTAACTTCATGTTCTTCACGGCACACCTCCTTTGATACTTTCATTATATTCCTTTCCCAAAGATATGTCAACTATATTTAACATATGACATATTTACACGACATCATCAATTTGTTCTGCGGATTCCTTTATCTATAAACCTTTCCATACCGGAAATAAATTTTTTTATACCACGGCAGTCCTCCATAGACGTAGGAACACGCTTTCTTATAAACACGGCGTGCCTCTCTTCCCTGCATTCCGGAAAGCGCCTCATTTCCAAAGCTTTCCTGCAGGGCAGCCCGCTGTATCTGCCCGGCTTCCATTTTTGTAATGGCGGGAACCATACCAGACAGTCTTTCCGGAAAATCCGCTCCCATGGGATCAATGGGATCACAGTCCTTTATCTCTCCTGTCATTCCAAGAACCTCCAGCATTCTTACCATGATCTGACCGGCTCCGTATTTTTCCTGTCTGCGCAGAATGATATACCGCCGCAGAGAAATCATAAGCCATACAAAAATAATCCCTGCCGCAACGGCAAATACAGGTGCCATCCTGATAAAAAAGATGCGAATACGCTCCGGCACATTATGTTTACGGTTCTCATTTGTACTGCCTCCCGGCTGCTCCTTCTGTCCGTCATCCCCATCTTTCTTACGGTTTTCTGTCTCGTCGGCAGATTCTTCCTTCCCCGGTTCCTCCCCGTATTCTGCCTGATCCGGAACATCCTGGTTTCCCTGATTTGACTTGTCCTCCCTGCCAGTCCCATTTTCCGCCCCGGAAGCTCCGGCTGCTGCCTCTGTATCCGGCATATAGTCTCCGTTTTCCCCATCCATCCCAGCAGACTGTGTCCCGGCTGCAGGAGTTGTCTCCACAGGAAGCCACCCTTCACCGTCAAAATAGATCTCCGCCCAGGCATGCGCCTGCTCATCTGTGAGAACCGCCTTATATCTGCCGTCCTCCTGCTCCTCAAACAAATCCGGTGTCACCCGGAATCCAACGGCATAACGGGATGGAATCCCATAAATTCTGTACATAAGCGCCGCCGCGGTTGCAAAATGCTGACAGTATCCTTTTTCCTGTTCACATATAAAATATTCCGCCGGGTCTCTTCCGATAGGTGCCACACCCGGATTCAGAGAATACGCTGCCTTTGACTGCAGCCAGGCCCGGATAAATCCGGTGACCTCCTCTGTCCCGGATTTATCATTGGACCTGCAGATATTCACAAACTGCGGTACCTCCTCCCAGGGAACCACGAGACAGGACTGTTCCACGAAAGTTTTGTAGGCGCGCTCCTCCTCCTCAAACCGAAGTCTGGTGTCTGCGTCTGCCATGGCAAGCACGGTTTTAAAATCCTGTTCTGTATACATGGTTCCCCTGTGTACCTTATCGTCTCCATACTCTTCTCCGTAAATATAAGGTACCGATACTGTCCTGTTCTCCGGCGCCAGAGACCGTAGCTCCACGTTCTTTTCTCCGGGCACATTCACATCACCGTCTGTCCCTCCAAGACCGGAAAGAATGTAGCGGATCATATAAAACTGCCTGTTTTCAAAATATGTTCTGGCATCTGCTCCCTCCCTGGCCGCGTACTGCCCGTCCAGCCCCTCATAAAACGCGTTCTGGTCCGCTGCCTTCCAGGCACCGTTTTCATAAATATCCCCCACAAAGCTTTTAAGATACAGATCCTCCTCCGGTTTTTCCCGGAGGATCACTTCCATCTGTTCCCTGCCGCTTGGATAGAGACCGCCCCTGTTCACCTGGCCTTTGACGGATTCCGGGAGCCACAGGCCTGCTGCCATCCGCCAGGCTCTGTCACCTGCCTTCAGGGGGACCTGGTACAGGTTTTCCATATGTTTTGACAGCCCTTTGCCTGCAATGCCCATAGCCAGAAGAAGAAGGACAACGAGTACCGGAACTGCCCTTCCCGCATTTTTATAGATGCTTCGTCTGGGCTGCCCTGACTTCCGGCCCGTTTTCCCCGCAACGGCTGCCATCCGGTTTCCCAGATGAAAAACAGCCAGAAGGCAGAGTGTCCATATATCTAAATCCGCCTGCTCCATCATTGCGGCAAACACAAGCGGGAAGGTAATAAAATAAAAAATCCATCCCTGCCTGGCCAGATTCGCTGTCAGGTAAACAAAAAGTGTCCCCAGAATCATACAGATACACAGAAGTCCGGTCACTTTGATGACAGGAATCGCCTTCATATTCCACATTCCGGCCGCATACAGCATTTTCATATTCGTAAGATACATGCCCTGCTTTGCCAGAAACATGCCTCCGGCCGCTGCGATGCCCACCCCCATTACAAAGACAGGCTTCCATTTCACGATATCCTGCAGAAACCAGCATCCCACACAGGCTGCAGCCAGGACAAGAGACACCAGCACCAAACTGTAATTCAGCCTGAAGATCAATGAACACAGCCTTAGATATCCGCAAACACCGCAAAAATAGCAAGCGAAAAAAAGCAGGCCGCTGACCGGTCCGCCGGTTCTTCCCGCTGCTTTTCCATTATCAGCTAAGTAAAAATCTTTCTTTTTTGATTTCTTCCGCATAATCATCCTCTGAAAACTGAATCAGCAGTTTATGATACAAATGCAGTCTGAGGGATGTGTCCATACAAAGAACGATCTCTCCCTCCTCCTGCCTCCGATACATTTCCCTTAAATATACTTCCTCTGTATATCCATTCTCCACAGTCAGCGCATCCCTGCGGATCATTTCACATACATTGTCCATAATATCTTCACAACACGCTGTGGGATACACCTGTATTTGCCCGGTCATTCTGTCCCAGCATCCCACCTGATGGCTGATTTTTTCCTTCAAAAGGCCTGCGCTCACCGCATAGCAGAGTTCCCAGAACGCATCCATCTGCCCGGGACTTAAGGGCTTCTCCACCCTGGTATCCCAGAATACAAAGACCGGCGCCTGAACCTCTGTGCAATACTGCTTGCTGAGCAGCTCCCCGCTTCTGGCAGTCAGCTTCCAGTGAACATCCCGAAGTCCGTCTCCGGGGCGGTAAGCCTGTATCTGATAGATTTCAGGCGGCTGCACTCCGGGCCTGTTTTTCCCTGCTTCCGCCTCCATGCCAAAAGGCAGGCTATCCATGAAAAACTGCATCTCATACCCCTTCGGAAATACCACCGCTTTACAGGAAGCCTGTGTCTTTCTCTGTCCGAAGAAAAGGCACAGCGGCTCCCATACTTTCGCTTTTTCTGTGCAGATTTCCAATACTCCACAGTGCTTTGGAGAAATTTCCGCCTCTATCCTTGCAGTCCCCCTTCCCGGAACATATCCCTGTATCTTTTTCACTTCAGCTTTGGATGTTCCCCGGTTCCATATTTTAAGACGGACCTCAAACCGCATGACAGGCACCCGGGAGCGGTTAGCTGCAGTCAGAGCCACTGTCAGAGTGCTGCCCTTAGACACCTTATTTCTCTCCGGCTCCACACTGATCTCAAGCCTGCGGGCCAAATATTTGGATAAAATCCCCAGAATTGTCAGAAACACAAGAAAAGCTGAGATGAAAATCATCACCGAAGAAGAACGGTAAAGACCTGCCAGATAAAAAAACAAAACAAGTATCAATGTTATCAGGAATTTCCTCATCTGTCATCTCCCCTTAAAAAACGGCCTCTCCTCACGTTCCAGTATCTCAGCCAGCACGCTTTCTTTTTCCACACCATCCATACGCGCCCTGGTGCTCAGCCTGACTCTGTGGCCGGTCACAGGAATAAACTGGGCGGACACATCCGCAGGGGAAACAAAATCATTTCCCGCGATCCAGGCAGTGACTTTTGCCATGCGAACAAGAGAAATCGTCCCCCTCGGGCTGGCACCGGCTTCAAAATGAGGATTCCGCCTGGTCGCGGTAATGAGTTTCACGATATAGTGGTAGACAGAATCATGGACAAATACCTGCTCCACTTCCTGTCTGATATTCTGGAGCACCTGGGCATTCAGCATGGATTTCAGATGGTCTGTCCTTCTCTCAATCCCCGTTCCCTTTGCCATCTCCACCTCACTGGCAAAATCAGGATACCCCATGCTGGTGCATATCATAAACCGGTCCATCTGCGCCGGCGGCAGCATCTGTGTGCCGGCAGTTCCGGCAGGATTCTGAGTGGCTATAACAAAAAATGGAGCGGGCACCTTTCTGGTCACTCCCTCCACGGTCACCTGCTCCTCCTCCATGACTTCCAAAAGGGCAGACTGCGTCTTCGGCGATGTGCGGTTGATCTCATCTGCAAGGAGCAGATTACAGAACACAGCGCCCGGCTGATAGACGAATCTCTGCAGGTCCTTTCTGTATATGGAAAACCCCGTCAGATCCGACGGCAGCACATCCGGCGTAAACTGTACACGTTTCCAGTCCAATCCCAGAAGCCTGGACAGCGCCAGCGCTAAAGTCGTCTTCCCCGATCCCGGCAGGTCCTCCAAAAGGACGTGGCCTCCCGCCAGCATCGCTGCCAGAACCTCTGCCGTCAACGTCTCTTTTCCCAATATTACCTGATTGATCTGTGCGAGCACCTCCCACACAGCTTCTCTGTTTGATTTCATAAGATGATATCCCCCTATTCCTGTATTTCTTCTTCCCTGTCCTGATTCTCCCCGTACAGGCCCAGCTTTTCCAGCCATTCTGCCACCTGCTCCCCTGCCTGGTCAGCTCTTGAGCCATAGACTGCCAGTCCATCTGCGGTCTCCGCATCCGGACATAATTTTTCTATATCCGTTACACTGCTTCCAAGCCCGCTGCCTCCGTGGGTACAGAAGGGCGCAATGATTTTTCCTTCAAAATCATATTCCTCCAGAAATGTATTTACGGCCATGGGCATACTTCCCCACCAGATTGGGAAACCGAGCAGCACCACGTCGTACTCTTCCATATTTTCCACATGGGTGGTGAGTGCCGGACGGGCATTCTGTTCCATCTCCCGGGCTGTCTCTTCCAGACATGTATCATAGTCTTCCGCATAGGATTTTTCCGTTTCTATCCGGAACAGATCACCACCCGTGTACCGGGCAGCATTTTCTGCCAATTTTCTTGTGTTTCCGCCGTATGAGAAAAAGGCAACCAGAACCTTTCCAGTATCCCCTTCTACCTGCTGCCTTGCTGTATCTTCTGCTTTTTCCTTACCGCAGGAGGACAGGGACAGGGAAGCGATCAGGAAACATATGGTCACAGGTATGATTTTTTTCATATTTGTCCATCCTTTCTGCGTATATTTATGCATATCTCTATTCTATCATAAATGGTGGACCTAACTCCAGCGCAAGACCCCAATTCATTCCTTTTTTTCCGTTTCCCAGTAAATCCGCTTCTGCTTTTCACTGAGGGATTCGATAAATCGTTTTTTGTAGAGGAGAAATTCCTCTAAATCCATCATAATATGATATAAGACTGCCCTTCCCTCAAACTCCTCTCTCGTCACGGGAAGAGGTGCCCTGTGAAAAGCATCCTCCACCTGGCGGAGCCGCTCTATCTGCTTTTTCGGTATATTTTTCTCCTCCACATAATTCTTCATGTAGGTAATATACTCTGCGATGGTCTCCGCCTGGCTTGGCATGGTACGAATCTTCTGTATTTCCAAGTGAAGACTCTGCAGCATACTGCACTGCCGGGTCCGCATTTCAATGTAGTGGTTGTAATATTCCGTGTGCGGAAGAAACGTATTTCTGTCGTACTCATAGGCCCGTTCCATGGAATGGGACAGATGTTCTTCCAGATGGGCGATCTCCTCCCATACATCCGCCTCATTTTCTCTCTGCATAAGGTAGTCTGCCAGCATCTTAAGGATATCCTGCAGTCTGGCCTCCACATACCGCATATCCAGCATAATCTGCTTTCTTCTGCTCTGGTTGCGTTGGAACAGGTTCAGCAGGACAGCAACCGTAATGCCGATAAAGACAAGACAGAATTCATTCCAGATAGTAGCTGCCCCGAAATCATGGGTGGTCCAGAAATGTGTCCCTATGACTGCATTGACAGACATGGTATTCTGCCACCCCACAAAAAGACTGATTCCCACCAGTAAAAATACAAACACACCATATGTGGTCCATTCCCGGCTCATATGGCTGAAGATCATCCAGGCCAGAAGCACGGTGGCAAAGAAAGAGACAAGCCGCACCCCAGACAGCCTGAGTGTGTCCCATCTCGTATTGATCAAAGTCAGCAGGGCAATGATCCCTGCGGAACTGGCAAATTCCAGGTGAAACTGCTCTGCCGCAAGTATGGCAATACAGCTTCCTATGGCTGTTTTCAGAGCCACTGCCAAATATTTTCCGGCTTTCATTTTCAGCATACAAAAACCTCCAAACTCCTGTTTTCATAAATATCACAGCTATTCAGCCAACTGAATCCCTACGAGTATTGGCCCGTTAAAAATCGCTTTGCGATGAAGCGAATACCTGCTGCATGGAAGTACGATACAAAAAAGGGCCCCTCACGGATTTCTCCGTCCGGCAGCCCCAATCCTTTAAAGAAAAGGTTTTAAATCTCTCATAAAATTCTCTTCTGATTTGACAAGTCGCTTTGCCAGTGCCACGCTGTCTGTGGACGCATGGCTGTATTGGTTGACAGCCTTGCTGATGCTCTGGATTCCCATGTTGCTGCCATCCGTTAAAATCTTTGCTATTTGTCCGCTGTCATCCTTTATCATAAGCTTCATCTCCGTCGTAACCCAGGAAAATGCGGTAGCCACAGGACCCGGCTCTTTTTCCTCCTCGCCTGATTGTTCCAGCAGCCTGGAGGTTTCTTTCTCCAAATCCTGATGTTTGCGGATATATTCATTTACCAGATCCTTCAGCTTCTCATCTTTGATATAATCGCTGATCTGCTTCATACTGTTGATTCCCATCTTGCATCCTGAGTTGCATTCCTCTAAAAGCTTCTTGGTATGTGTCTCCACGTTTCATGCCCTTCTTTCTTTTTTCCTTTTAGTATGGGCATTTGCGGATTTTTTATGCGGGTCTGCCGGCGGTTATACCCACAGGGCACTGGATGACCGGTCACTTTAATTCAAGATACCAGTACCTATTTTGTTTAGAGATATCATCATCCTTCGGATAATCCCTGTAATACTTTCGGCCTATTTCAAAGTCAACAGGTTTACTGAATATTGGTCCGTCAAATACAAAAGAATGATACTCCCCGTTTTCACCACAGATATCTGCATTGGGCGGCAGATCATGTATAAAACTTTCATCAATGATCCTCCCGACAAAAGTTTCATCTAACACCGAGCCGTCAACACATGTGACAATGCTTTTAAATCCCTGCTTTATAAATTCATAAAGCAGTCCTCTCGTGTCCATTCCCCATAGCGGAAACTCTGCCCGAATACCTTGTAATCTGCAGTTATCCTCTCTGCGCTTTCTCAATTCCTCCAAATACAGGTCGCCAAACAGAGCTGCTGCAATATTTTGATCTTTGAATCGCTCCATCTGCCTGTTCATAGCAGATCGAAATTCTTCCTCCGGAGCTGCCAAATCATACTCCAATACCGACAACGGGATCCCAATGGCATCCGCCTGCCTTCTCAGTAAATCAATGCTTATCTCATGCATTGCTATTTTGGATTCTTCCTTTTTGATGATGGTAAACAATGACCGAATATCATATTTTCCATATTTCTCTGCATAATACAGAGCCATTGCTGAATCTTTTCCACTGCTCCAATTAAAATATGCGTTTATCATATGCACCTCTGCAGGCTGAAATTCAGATGAACATACAGCCTTTATCCTGTAAAATCTTTATAATCTAATCCAAGTATTTCACTCGACAGATTGAAATCTGTTGTCTACAAATTATGTCCGGCGAATAAACTCTAACTCCAGACAATTCCAATCCTCGTCAAGTATATGATAAATCTCAGGTTTTAAAAGAAATACATCCTGAAATCCAGCCGCTTTGTAACAATAATAAGCCGGTTCATTATTCTCAAATACTCCAAGTGTTACCTTTTCTGCTTTTAAAATATCAAAGGCGTACCGCAAGGCTGCTTTCAGCATTTCTTTTCCGTATCCTTTTCCCCTTTTACTGTCATCTACAATTACAAATCCGAAGCGAAGTTCTTTTTTATCGCCATCCGTATACCGCATAATCAAATGTCCTGTTATACCTGTCTCATCAAAAGCAGTCATCTCAAAAAAGGAATCGGAAAATGCATATTGCTCATAATAATCATTCAAATCTTCTGCGGTAATAGGGTATGTTTTTAATCTGTCTGCACACCACTTCCTAAAAGCCACTTCATCTTTTATCCATTTAACAATATACTCTGCATCACATTTTTTATATGGTCTTAATCCCAACATATTCCTTCACCTCACTTAATGGATCATTCAAATCATATTACTATCATTCAAACAGGCTCCAGTTTCCTATAGCTTTCTAAAATCATATTCCAATTGCATATCCCGCGCATCGTTTTGGAATAATTCCTCATTTATTTCCATAGCTTCTTTACACCCAATAGCATAATAAAAAGCTATTGTTTCTTCTGATGAACCGGCACATATATAAAACTTTTCTGCCCCATTTCCTTTAGACTTATCAGCCGCCATAAAAAATAACCTTTTCCCGATACCCTTATTTCGAAAATTCTTTGATATACAAAGTTGATCAAGCAGGACATATTTATATTTTTCACCGAAAACAAGACTGTTTGCACTACAATATCCCACAAGACGCATATCATGGAATGCACCCAGCGCCACCCCTCCGGAATTGACCGTTTCTATTAATTTACTTAAGTGAGCATCAAACCCATTGGGAAGGTCCGGTTCGTAATAGTCTATTTTTACAAGCTGTCTTTTACCATCAACTTCGCGCCATGCCTGGCCAATATATTGAGAAGCATCTATTTCTCTTATTTTTAAACATTCCGATATATCCAATCTGCGATATTTTATATTCATAGCTGCCTCTCACCCCCATTATTAAATGCAGAAACCCTGGTTCCTTTCGACAGACTGGAAATTAAGGGCCTGTTTACAGCATCCCGCCAAGATGGCCTTTGCTGAAGCCAAGTACATCTCTGTAAAACCCAAAAGACTCCTAAAGGTCCTCACGATCATTGTTGAATACTATACTGATATCCTAATACTATAACTCCTGTTTTTTTGCCAAATTCTCATTTGTATCATCATACCATAATCCGGAAGAAAAAGCATTATGGTTTGTCAGTCACTAAATATCCCGGTTATATGTCTGCAACAGTTCAGACAGGTCTGCACATTTACCGTGATGACCATTCGGCCCATGACGAAGCCTTTATATTCCGAATTCATCAAAAAGCTTCTTCTGATATTCCCGGTCTGTTACAGCTTTCCTGATTTCTTCATAAATCTCCTTTTGACCCGGCTGCCGCAATAATACTTCAATTAACTGATTCACCCGCATTTCTCCCTGTTCAATACCCTGTTCTTCTCTTTCCACCAGCATTTCCTCAATTGCAGTACACATATTCACCTCTCCCTTCTCATTTTCTTTTAAATCTTTCAAAGCAGGAACATTCAGAAACTTTGATACCAGCCAGCCCCTTTGGGCATCCAGATGCATGAACTCCTCCCTTCTGGTCTTCAGAAATTCTTTCATCCCTTCTTTATCCTTCAGAAGCGGAAGCAGTTCAAAGACCTCCCGAAGTCCGGTTCTGAAATGACTGCTCTCCACCGTACCACTGCATACCAGGTTGACCCGGTAATCCTGGATACACGCTGCCCACGGTTCCAGCTCCGGCGGAATATCCA
>ERZ894236.996-NODE-996-length-24594-cov-27.3418_pt1 | contig 24594 bp, 19 predicted proteins | sample MGYA00380297_ERZ894236 | MGnify/ENA primary metagenome ERZ894236 (study PRJEB32331, sample SAMN06328420) | human gut metagenome | biome: human gut microbiome; feature: stool | host: Homo sapiens | collected 2014-08-04 ... | reverse complement strand
AGGAAGTACAGAAGAGAGTCAGGGAGAAATTCGGCGTCACACTTGAGCCGGAAGTGAAATTCCTGGGTGAGTTCTGACACAGGCAGAGAGGATTCTATATGCGTTTTGTAATTGTGACGGGAATGTCAGGTGCCGGTAAGAGTACGGCCCTGAAGATGTTGGAAGACATGGAATATTTTTGTGTGGATAACCTCCCGATACTCCTGATAGAAAAGTTTGCTCAACTGGTAAAGGACGGAAGTTCAGGAGAGATAGAGCGTGTGGCTGTAGGTGTGGATATCAGAAGCGGCAAGGCTTTAAGTGAACTGGAGCAGGTTCTGGAGAGGCTGCGGCTGCCGGGATTCCAGCCGGAGATCCTGTTTTTAGATGCGGATGACAAGACTCTGGTAAAGCGCTACAAGGAGACACGGCGCTCTCATCCTCTTTCCGGCAACGGAAGGGTAGATGAGGGGATCAAACTGGAACGGAGCAGACTGGCTTTTCTGCGTGAATTTTCGGATTATATCCTGGATACCAGCCAGCTTCTCACCAGAGAGCTGAAGGAAGAGCTGGAAAAGATTTTTGTGGAGAACCAGAAGTTTAAGAACTTGATGATCACAGTTCTCTCCTTTGGGTTCAAGTACGGAATCCCCGGTGATTCTGATCTGGTTTTTGATGTGAGGTTTCTGCCAAACCCATATTATATAGAAGGAATGCGTTTTTTAAGCGGCAATGATAAACCGGTCAGTGACTATGTGATGGGCTTTGATCTGGCACAGGAGTTTTCCGATAAACTGGAGGATATGCTGCGTTTCCTGATCCCGAACTACATATCCGAAGGCAAATCCCAGCTTGTGGTTTCCATCGGATGTACCGGCGGCAAACACCGCAGTGTGACTCTGGCCAATGAACTATACAGACGGCTGAAAAAGTCAGAAGAATACGGGATACGGATCGAACATAGAGATATAGAAAAGGATGCGAAGAAATGTCATTCTCCGGAAGCGTAAAACAGGAGCTGGAGCGCTGCATCAGCCCTGCCAGGCATTGCCAGATCGCAGAGCTTTCAGCTATTTTCAGCTTTTGCGGTGAGATACAGAGGACAGAGGAAGGCCAGACATTTCTCTGTTTTTCTACAGAAAATGAAAGTGTTATAAGAAAGTGCTTTACTTTATTGCAAAAAACATTTAAAATAGATAAAGAAATTTCTATAGATAAACGTTTAATAAAAAGAAACAACAGATTTGTGATTGAAGTACGAGGTCAGGAAGATACAGTGAGAATTTTGCAGGCAGCAAAGTATCTGACAGCAGACAGGCAGCCAATGCCCTGTGCCGCTCTTGTGAATCCTCTGATTATTCAGAAGAATTGCTGCAGGAGGGCTTTCCTGAGGGGTGCATTTTTATGTGCTGGTTCTATCAGTGCCCCAGAGAAATTTTATCATTTTGAAATCGTATGTTCCACACTGTCAAAAGCTCAGCAGCTTCAGGAACTGGTGCAGTCCTTTGAGGTAGATGCAAAAGTTGTAAGCCGCAAGAAGCATGAGGTTGTTTATGTAAAAGAAGGCGCGCAGATCGTAGAAATTTTAGGCCTTATGGGGGCAAATGTATCTTTGATGAATCTTGAGAATGTCAGGATTCTGAAAGAAATGCGCAACAGCGTGAACCGCAAGGTTAACTGCGAAACGGCGAATATTAACAAGACTGTAAATGCTGCAGTAAAACAAACGGAAGATATAGCTTTTATCCGTGACACCATTGGATTGGAAAGACTTCCGGACAATCTGGAAGAGATAGCACGGATAAGGTTAGAATATCCACAGGCCTCATTGAAAGAACTTGGCATGTTTTTAACACCGCCAGTGGGAAAGTCAGGGGTCAATCACAGACTGCGTAGGATCGGCAGCATAGCAGAAGAGCTCAGAGGGAACAAGGAGGAACAGATATGATCAGTAAACCAATTACCATCGGTATTTCAAACGGCTTGGAAGCAAGACCGATTGCATTACTCGTGCAGGTAGCTAGCCAGTATGCCAGCAATATCTATCTGGAGAGTCAGGAAAAGAAGGTAAATGCAAAGAGCATCATGGGTATGATGAGTTTGGGATTAGACGCTGGTGAGAGCGTGACTGTATCAGTTGAAGGCGAAGACGAAGTCGAAGCTATGAAAAGCATCGAGGAATATTTGAGCAACAAATAAATATTGAACATTTAAGGAAAAAGAGAGCAGATATGAAAAAGAGAGGCCGTCCTGGATGAAGGGCGGCCTTTTTAACGGTACTCGGATTGCAGGAGATATAAAAAGATGGAGAGAGAAAAAAATACCGGTATTATGAGGGTAAGAATGTTGGGCGGTTTTTCTATTTCTTATGAGGGGGCAGCAGTGGTCTTTGACAGAAAAAGCCCGGCAAAATTTGTACAACTGTTCCAGCTTCTCATGCTTCACTTAAAGGATGGGATAGACAAGGCTGAACTGATCGACGCACTTTACGGCAAAGATACTGTGGAAAACGGAAATAGCAGTCTGAACAATACAATTTTTAGACTGCGCAGACAACTGAAAAAGGCTGGTATGCCGGATGGCTCATACATAACGGTGCAAAAGGGAATCTGCAGATGGGATGAGAAGATAAAAGCAGTTGTGGATATTCATCAGATGGAGGCAGCCATTGAGGAAGCCCGCATGGAAAACGGTGAGAAGAAGGAAGAGCTTTTGAAAGAGGCCTGCAGCCTGTACAAAGGGGAGTTTCTTCCTCCGGGAGCAGCAGAGGCCTGGTCTGTAATAGCAGGTGTAAAGTACAGGGATCTGTACTTTGACTGTATGTGCGAGTTGTTTTCCATTCTGAAGGAGCGCAGGGAATATGAGGATATACTCCATATCAGCACCCGCGCCGCGTATATATATCCCTATGAGGAATGGCAGCTCTGGCGGATCGACAGTCTGCTGGCTCTGAATCGTCACAAGGAGGCACTGAAAGTCTATGAGGAGACCGCATCCCTGTATTTTAACGAGTTTGGTTTGAAGCCTTCAGAGAAAATGCTGGAGCGCTTTCATTCTATGAGCAGCCAGATACAGGGTGTCCCCTCGGATATGTGGGAAATCCGCAGGGATCTGAGAGAGAAGACAAAAGGGAAAGGGGCTTATTTCTGCTCCCTGCCCAGTTTTATTGATACTTACAGGATCATCACGCGCATGACAGAGAGGACAGGAATGTCCGTGTTCCTGATGCTGTGCACACTGACCGACAGTTCAGGCATTCCCATCGAAAAAGAAGATAAGATAAGCAAGGCAGCGGAAAAGTTCCAGACCGCCATCAAGCTGTCCCTGCGCCGGGGGGACCTGTACACCAGGTACAGCTCCTGTCAGTTCCTCATCATGCTTCCGGGAATCACTCAGGAAAACTGCTTCTGTGTGGCGGAGCGTATCACCCGTCTGTTCAAGGAAGCAGGAGGGGGCAGCAACAGGATCCGCTGTTATATCAGTTCCCTGATAGATGTAAATGAGGAATTTGAAAACTTTGAGGATGGTTTTTCCTCCCCGGAGAGATGGATGCGGCCCAAAACATACAACTGAAAAACTTGTATCCTTTCTGTGAATACAACTTGTAAAGATAACCGTACAAGTTTTATGATGGAAGAAAGATAAAACCTAACAGGAGGGTGAGTTTAATGAAAACAGGCAGAAATTATAAGTTTTGGTTTGCAACAGGTTCCCAGGATCTTTACGGAGATGAGTGTCTCAAAAAAGTAGCGGAACATTCTAGAATCATTGTAGAAGAATTAAATAAATCAGGGGTACTCCCTTATGAAGTGGTACTGAAACCAACCCTGATTACAAATGAAGTGATCAGAAAGACCTTTAATGAGGCAAATCAGGATGAGGAATGTGCAGGTGTTATCACATGGATGCACACCTTCTCACCGGCCAAATCCTGGATCCTGGGACTGCAGGAGTACAGAAAGCCGCTGATGCATCTGCACACCCAGTTCAATCAGGAGATTCCGTACGATACCATTGACATGGACTTTATGAATGAAAATCAGTCTGCCCATGGTGACAGAGAGTATGGTCATATCGTATCCCGCATGGGTATTGAGCGCAAAGTGACAGTGGGCCACTGGAGCGACAGAAAAGTACAGGAAAAGATCGCGTCCTGGATGCGCACAGCAGTGGGAATTATGGAGAGCAGCCATATCCGTGTTATGAGAATTGCAGACAACATGAGAAATGTAGCTGTGACAGAGGGAGATAAGGTAGAGGCTCAGATCAAGTTCGGCTGGGAGATTGACGCATACCCTGTAAATGAGATCGCAGAGGCAGTGGGTTCTGTGTCAAAGGGTGATACAGACGCTCTTGTGGAAGAGTATTACGACAAATATGAGATTCTTCTGGAGGGAAGAGACCCGGAGGAATTCAAACGCCATGTGGCAGTACAGGCACAGATTGAGATCGGATTCGAGAGATTTTTAGAAGAGAAGAACTATCAGGCGATCGTGACTCATTTCGGAGATTTAGGTTCCCTGAAACAGTTGCCGGGACTGGCTATCCAGAGACTGATGGAAAAAGGATATGGATTCGGCGGCGAAGGTGACTGGAAGACAGCCGCCATGGTACGTCTGATGAAGATCATGACAGCAGGAATGAAAGGGGCAAAAGGTACTTCCTTTATGGAGGATTATACATATAATCTGGTACCGGGCAAGGAAGGAATACTGCAGGCTCATATGCTGGAAGTGTGCCCGACTATTTCTGACGGCCCCATCAGCATTAAGGTAAATCCCCTTAGCATGGGAGACAGAGAAGATCCGGCACGTCTTGTATTTACAGCGAAAACCGGTCCGGCTATTGCTGCTTCTCTGATCGATCTGGGGAACAGATTCCGCCTGATCATCAATGATGTGGACTGTAAGAAGACGGAAAAGCCTATGCCTAAACTGCCTGTAGCTACAGCATTCTGGACACCGCAGCCGGATCTGGCTACCGGTGCGGAAGCCTGGATACTGGCCGGAGGAGCACATCATACAGCCTTTTCTTATGATATCACGTCTGAGCAGATGGGTGACTGGGCTGCTGCTATGGGTATTGAGGCGGTTTACATTGATGAGGATACCAGAATCCGCAGCTTTAAGAGGGACTTACAGTTAGGAGAATTATTTTTCAGATAAGGATTGAAAAAGAGGATCGGTTTCCTGTATTTCTGTCTGCTGTTGTCACTGAGGAATCAGGACCGAAGCTTTTATGGGGAACCTGAGGGGATCAGGAGAAACATAAGAGAGCGGAAATTGATCTTATAAAAGAGATATGGCATTGCCGTATGAGTGGAGTTTCCTTGAGGGAAGCCTTCGTTCAGGCAGATGTCATATCTCTTTTTCGTTTCCGGATGGCCCGGTTATGTACGGGGACTGAGGCGCTTCACCGCAGAGATGACGATGCCGGTCAGGAGAAAAAGTCCGGCAGCCCCAAAATAGAGGATGGGGTAGTGATCCGAAAGGCTCCAGGATTGGGAAGAACCTGTAAAAACATCTATCCTGTTATTGGTATAACGCTCCGCAAAGTAAAACACAAGGATAAGGCAGCTCATGGTCAGGAAAACATTAGCATGTGTCAGGGTCCTGAAAAGGCCGGTAACTGCAAGGGCGGCCAGCCAGGCAAGACTTATGGGCACTCCCAGCTTTGCTGCCCAGTATATAGGCTGAGTCATATAGAGATTAGCAGTATACTCTATGATGTACAGGAAGGGTATCAGCAGAATACCGAGGACCAGGTAAGTGAGTAGAATACGGTGCTTTTGTCCGAATATCAGGGTGTACAGCATCAGGTATGCATAGAAGCAGGAGGCAGCCACCAGGATAGACCAACTGAACGTTTGTTCCAGGGCAAAGTTTACAATGAAACAGATTAAAACTGCAAGAATAAACGGGACTGCGAGTATCATACTCCATAGATTTCTTTTCTTAGTCATTAAGTTCCTCTCTTCCTGATGATTGGCGGCCGGGTTTTAAGATACGGTCCAGTACGGAAAATATAATGGTTCTGGATACCTCTGTTTTTTCAGATGAGACCAACAGGTTCTGGAATGCCAGTCCGTCGATGGCGCCTGTGATAAACTTAGCCAGCTCCTCGGGGGGCAAATCACAAAGGAATTCTTTGCTGCGGATGCCTTCCTCCAACAGGGCAGTGATAAGGCAGTTGTATCTCTCATAGCCGTTTTGGATAAGGGTTTTTACCACATGATTCTCCGAATAGTATTCCAGGTAAAACTTGATGGGAAATAAACACATGAGGGCAGCCTGTATGGTGTCATCCTCTCCGAGAACGATCCTGCGCAGCTTTTCATAGGAACTCAGATCACTGCTGCTGATTTTTTCTATATAGCCGATATAAGTATTGTAAATGCTTTGGGCGGCCTGGACCATCAAAGCATTTTTATTCGGAAAATACCAGTAGATAGCGGCCTTTGTCAATCCTAGCTTTTCCGCCACATCAGTCAGACTGAATTCTGCCATGGAACTTTTTACCATGATCTCTATTGCGGCCTGTATAATACACTGCCTCATCTTTTCATAATTTTCCGGTATTTTTTTTCTTGCCATAGAAACTGCCCTTCTATAATTAATTAACTTATCGTTAAATTAATTATCCCATAAAAGCTGCCGGGAGTCAACCACATTAAAATATCTTTTATATTTCTCTGTCAAGGTGGGCCGCATGATTACTAAGCGGCATTGTCACATGGTCTTCCATCCTGTGAAGTTCTCTGTGAAGGCGCAGTGCCATGAATACAGTTACCACAGCGGAGATGACATCAGCGGCCGGCTGGGCATAGAGGATGCCATTGATACCGGTAAAGAGAGGGAGGATCAGGATAATAGGCACAAAGCAGATACCCTGTCTGCAGGAACCCAGGATAAATCCCTCTTTTCCTTTTCCGAGTGCCAGAAACAAGGAGGAATATACCGTGTAGAATCCGAACAGCAGAAAGGAAATGCCATTGGCTCTCAGCGCCTGGCCGCCGATTTGGATCATTTCCAAATCCCCCTTAGTAAACAGGGCGATAAGAGCTGTGGAAAACAAAGCGGTAATTCCCCCATAGATGATACAAAAAACAGTGGACCAAAGAATAGAAAGACGTATTGCCTGGTGGAGGCGTCCATATTTTTTTGCGCCATAGCTGTATCCGGCAATTGGCTGAAACCCTTTGATAAAGCCAAAAACCATGAGACTGCCCACGGAGATGATTCTTGTAACAGGACCCATCCCTGCAATGACAGAGTCCCCATATTCCTTTGCCTGAAAATTGATAAGGGAGATAGAAAGACTGGTCAGAAGCTGGAAAACCATAGTGGGAATACCGATTTTTAATATTTCAGAAATGATTTCCCGGGAAAAACAGCATTCTTTGACGCGGAAACTGAAGATACTCTTTTTTCTTAAAATATAACTCAAATACACCACAGAGGAGAGCATCTGGGAAACAGCCGTGGCGGCCGCGGCACCGGCCACGCCAAGATCCAGGACATAGATAAAGACAGGATCCAGAAGGATATTCAGCACAGCCCCGGCAAGCAGTGTGAGCATAGTTGTTTTTGCGGCACCTTCACTTGTCACGATATTATTCATAGTCACATTAAACACATTAAAAAGCGAAAACACCACATAAATACGGGCATATTCTTCTGCATAAGGCAGTATACTCTCCGTAGCCCCCAGAAGTTCCAGTACAGGACGCAGAAAGACAACGGTACACACAATGACTACTGCACCCACAGCAATACTGCTGTACAGAGCCGTACTTGCCGCCTGATCAGCCGTATTTTTGTCCCCTTTTCCCAACAGACGTGAAATATAAGAAGCAGCTCCATTTCCGAACAACAGTCCAAGTCCCACAACGATCTGACCGATGGGAAATGCCACAGAGATCGCCCCCATCTGACTCGTCCCCAGTCCGCCCACAAAATAAGCATCCACCAGATTATACAATGCATTGATCATCATTCCGATCATAGTGGGAAGCCCCATTGCCAAAAGTGCCCTCCATACAGGCGCACTGCCCAGCAGTTCCATTTTTTTGTTCTCCTTACTCATAGTCAGAGACTCCTTTCTTTTTTGCTTGACAATAGTTATAAAATATACTACTATAAATTATAGTATCTGAGCCTTGGGATACATACTACTATAATTTATAGTAACTGTCAAGAAAAATAAAAAGGAAGGTGACAACATGGCAACCATAGATTTAATTGTACTGGGAATTGTAAAAAAAGAACCATTGAGCGCATACGACATCCAAAAGCTGGTAGAGTACAGGAACATATCCCGCTGGGTAAAGATCAGCACGCCCTCCATATACAAAAAGGTGATCCAGCTTGAGAAAAAGGGCTTCATCAAAAGCACCATGATAAAAGAGGGGAATATGGCAGAAAAAGCCGTCTATTCCCTTACAGAAGAAGGCGAGCAGGAGTTCCAAACCCTGATGTTTGGAATATCCACCCAGCCCATCAACATCTTTCTGGATTTTAATGCCGTAATGGTAAACCTGGACAGCCTCCCGCCCCAGGCTCAAAAGACCTGCCTTGAAAACATCGAGAGCAGCATAAAAACCCTGAAAGCCAACCTGGAACAAAACATAACAACCAAAACCCCCAACCCCCAAATCCCTGAAACCGCCAAAGCCGTCCTAACCCAACAATATCTCCTCGCCCAATCCATAGAAACCTGGCTCACCTCAGTAAAAACCAATCTGATCACAGATTAAAACATACGCAATACCAGAGCCAATCTACAAATAAATACAAGGAGCCGCCGACAAAAATTCAATACGCAGAATAATTTAATCCAATACTACCCCCATTTATTTATAGATCAACTTTTGTTCGTCATAGTATTTGAAATTCACGATATCCACTGTAGCGTTAGAATACCTAATAATATGATGTGAAATGATCAAAAGAATTAACAAGATTAAAAAGACATAAACCAAGAGATAACAAAACAAAAAACCAAACAAAAAATCCAGCCCTCCCAAAAGACACCAGTCATTCCGAAAAACTGTCAGTCATTCATAAAGGCCACCAGCCATTCCAAAAGCTGCCAGTCATCTAAAAAAGGCACCAACCATTCAGAAAAGTCAGCGTCCAAAAGAAGAATCCGTCAGTCATCAGAAAAGCCGTCAGCCATCCAGAAAAGCCAACAGCCAAAACCAGGAGACGAGCAGGGGGAAGCGGGGCGGACAGGGGGATAGGGCAGGCGATGTTCCAGTGGAGCGTGCAGAAGATCCACCTGCCTCAGTCACTTAGCGAGGAGGCCAATGCCGACGAGCTTAGTGACTGAGAGCAGGTTAGCTTCTGTGCAGCGGAACGCTTCGTCTGTCCTATCCCCCTGTCCGCCCCGCTTCCCCCTGCTCGTCTCCGTCCGCCTTCTCCATCCCTTTTCAATCAAAATTCCTGCCGAAACCAATAAGTATAAAACCCCTCAAACCCCAACCCCTCATAAAGCCTCCGTGCCCCCACATTCCCTTCAACCACCTGAAGATACCCCTCCGTAGCCCCTTCATCAATAGCAGAATTCAAAATAGACCTGCAGATAGATTCCCCCAAATGCTGCCTCCGATACTCTTCAGCCACATGTATGGCGTAAATCCCCACATAATCCCTGTCCAATATCCCCAGTCCTGTCCCTATAATACGCCCCCCATCATAAATAGACGCAAATATAGTATCCTTAGGAATAGCCCTGTACATAGAGGGCACTATCTTCCTATGGATCTCATTCACAGTCCCTTTCAGGGAAAAAAGCCCGTTCAGCCAGTCCGGAGATATTTCCCTGCTGAGAAACACCGGTCTGGGCGGCTTCTGTATCTTATACTTTTCCAGATCCAGAGTCATAACCTCTGTGGTATGGGCGGTATGATATCCGCGTTCCATGAGCTTCTGGTCAAAAGAACTGTCCATCAGCGGATTGATTTTAAAAATAGTGGGAGTCCCCCATTTGGCATAGACCTCCTCACAGTACGCGATCTTATCCCGGAGCGGGATAGAAGACGGCCCAATCTGTTCCACGCAGTTTGTCCTGTGGGTATAAAAATAAGAAAACCTGAGGATCCATCCATCATAAATCTGCATCTGATGTGAGGGCCATGCATTCAGGGAAAGGTCCTCAATAATTTTAATCTTACTGTTCATCTGCGTCTCCGCCTTATCTTAAAAGTTATCACAACTGTTCAGCAACCTTACAGTTACAAGTTATTTTTTATTATATATAGAATACACCCCAAAAGTCAAATATCTCTACCTTGGCACAGAAGAAAACATACTGTAAAATGGAGAAGTATCTTATCATGGGAAAATATGTATTTTTATAGAGAGAATATAAATCCCCAATGTACATACACAAAACATACTGCAATGGAAAGGAGGAGAACTGAACTATTTTGAAGAAAAGACTAAAAAAACTGGGAATCGGCAGGCGGATGCTTGTGCTTTTATTAGGAGTTTCCCTTGTGCCCATCATATTTGTCCTGCTGATCTCTTACAGACAGAGCGCCTCTACCATAACCAGGCAGACCGGAGAATTGATCGAAGCCAATCTGGAACAGTCATCCGGAAACGTGCAGAACTTTTTAGATACCTTTGAGAGTCTGATACAGGATATTTATACGGACCAGACCTATGTGGATAATCTAAAACCTATCAATATCTGGGACAGCAGCAGATTTTACCTGGCAAAGCATAAGATTGAGGAAAACCTGCAGAATATCGTATACATAAACAAAGATATACTGGGAATCGCGGTCACGGGCATTTACGGTGATGTATGCTTTTATGACAGCATGACCTTATCAGGCGCAGAGAGCTTCTGCTTTGACCTGGACAATATCAGAAACAATGAGATGGTAAAGCAGGCCTATGCGGAAAAGCAGACCGTCTATTCCAGGACGTATCATAAGCTGGACACCAGATATGGGGAGAAGGACTATTTCTATGTGGCCCATCAGCTAACGGACTTTAATGATTACAAGGAAGGGCCTGTGGGATGCATTCTGCTGTGTGTGGATGAGAAAGCACTGTGTGATGTATACAAGCAGGGCAGCACAAAATCCAATATCACGTTTGTGGTGAACCGGTACGGTGATATTATCTCTTATCCGGAGGGAAATTACGGGGAAAGAAGTATATTTGCCGGGGAGGAGAAAAAGGAGAGGAGCAAAAAAGAAATAGAGCAGGCAGCTCAGAAATTTGTGGAGGACAACCGGTATCCCCAGGGGGCAAGCCTGTCTGTGCGCAGCAAAGGAGTCCAGAACCAGAACTTTTATGTGGTGAATGTGCGGGATCTGAACTATGTGTTGAAAGATCTGCACAATCTGACCTTTCTCATAGTGTTGGTGGGGCTTCTGGCAGGTGTGATCTGCGTGCTGATCGCCGTCTCCTTTTCAAAAGAAATGGACCGCTCTGTGAAACCCATTCTGAATGCCATGGATAAGGCAAACGAGGGGGATATGGATGTGCGCGTACCGGAGGAGGGTATGGACGAGTTTGCCAGGATCGGCAGACATTTTAACAGTATGCTCAGACAGATCAGGACTTCCAATGAGCAGGAAAAGGAAGCCCTTGTGCGGGAAAAATACGCGGAGATCAGATCTCTGGAAGCACAGATAAACCCACACTTTTTGTATAATACCCTGGACGCTATCAACTGGGTGGCAATAGACAGGAAAGAGTACAGCATCAGCAAAATGCTCACTAGTCTGGCTTTGATCCTCAGGTACAGCATTCACAAGAGTAATGAGATCGTGGAGATCAGAGATGAACTGGAATATCTGAAGCGGTATGTATACCTGCAGCAGCAGAGATTTGAATACTCTTTCATCTGCACGGTGGAGGCCGATGAAAATCTGATGAAGTGCAGAATACATAAACTGCTGATACAGCCTCTTCTGGAAAACACGTTAGTCCACGGATTTCCCGGAAATACAGGCATGGATGAGATCAATATCTGCCTGACAAAAGCAGGAGACAAAAAAATATCCATAGTGGTAAAAGACAACGGAAAAGGAATGGAGGAGGGGCAGGCAGAGTATTTTAATCATTTTGACTATAAGAAAGAGCGTGTGGAATCCAGCATCGGTGTGCGCAATGTGATAACCAGGATCAAGCTTTATTATGGGGAGCAGGGAAGCTTCCATGTGGAATCAAACCAGGAGGGGACTGTTATAACCATTCTGATTCCCTATGAGTAGGAGGAAGACAATATGAAAATAATCGTAGTAGAGGATGAACCGAAGTCAAGAGAAGGGATTTTAAATATACTCGCCCGGGATACGGAGTATGAGGTGGCGGCAGTCTGCGGAAACGGAAAAGAGGGGGTGGAGGCAGTAAAGGAGCACAGGCCGGATCTGGTCATCTCAGACATTAAGATGCCTGTCATGGGGGGCCTGGAGATGCTAGAAAGAATCCTGAAAGAGGGCATCGAAGTACAGGCTGTTCTTCTCACAGGATATTCTGAGTTTGAATACGCGCGAAGGGCGCTGAAACTTCAGGTGGTGGAGTATGTGTTGAAACCCCTGGAGGTAGAGGGTTTTCTAGAGGTACTGCGAAAGGTGGAGGGGAATATTGAGAAAAACCGGGTGGAAAAGGTGTCTGCGGAGCAGCTTCTTTGGACCTATTTTACCGGTACAGACGCGGAGAGACAGCAGACAGAGCCAATCCTAAGGGAGACCCTGCAGGCAGACGACAGGACACAGATCACCCTCTTTTGTATCTATCCCTGCAGTCTGGCCAATGAGACGGGAAGTGAACTCCAGAAGCACACAACGGAGCTGCTGGATTCCCTGTGCATGGAAAACTATTATGTTATGTCTCTGCCAAGGCAGCAGGGGTTTCTGGTGATGCTGACCGACACGGAGAGAAATAAAAACCTTTTTAAGATCTTCAAGACCAGGATCTACCATTCCCTCTGCCAGATCACAGAGTGCCACTGTAGCTATGGGACCATTTACGGGCTGAAAGAGCTGAATGAGAAGCTTGCGGAGCTGAAGGATATGATGCAGTACGCATTTTCTCTGCCGGATGAGACCATACTCAGCAGGGAACTTGTGGAATCCATTGAGTACAGGGATTTAGAATATCCCGATTATCTAGAGCAGAGCATTTACAGGGAAATACGCAGCGGGCGCTATGACAAGGTACGCGCCACCGGAGAACAGTTTGCAAAGTCAGTGATAGACAGTGAGGGAAAGCCGGCCTGTATCCGGGAGTATGTGCTCAGGTTTTCCGCGGGGATCCTCCGGGTGGCGGGGGAGACCAGAGGCTGTCTGGACGCGGGGGAGAACACCTCCTATATTATGGAGAGCATTGCCAGGAGCACTTCAAAAAGAGAGGTGAGATATCAGTTTGAGAAGATCATGAACGCAGTTGCCAGCAGCAGGGAAACACTGGATATTACAGAAAACGGGATGATACTCAATGTGATCGATTTTATCCGCAGCAATTACCAGAGGGATATCACTCTGTCTGAAGCCGCAGAGGGGTGCTGTGTCACACCGGAATATTTGAGCCGTATCTTCTGTAGGGAAACCGGGGTGAATTTCACCTCCTTTCTACAGAATTTCAGAGTCAGCACAGCCAAGCGCCTGCTCCTGTCCGGCAATTATAAGGTGTATGAGGTGGCTGAGATGGTGGGTTTCCATGACCAGAAATATTTTGTAAAAGTCTTTAAGAAACTAAGCGGTGTCACACCCTCAGAATACAAAAGGGAGAATGGGAAATGAGAAAGAGATGGTATCTTGCTGCCTTCTTTCTATGTGCACTTGCCGCGGCCGTTCTGTTCCATTGGCAAAAGGGCGGGGAGAAAGAGGTGCAGGAGACAGAAGAACAGCAGAAGAAGCAGATATATGTACTCAGCGCCTATGAGACAAAACTTCATCAGCAGATTTTAAATGAGGTGGCAGAGAATTATTCCAGCCGCTCCGGCTGTGCAAAAGTGATCATGGAGTTTATCCCCAAGGAGAATTTTAAAAAAGAAATCTGTCTCCGCATGGATAACGGAAAAACAGCAGATCTGATCATATGTGACAATGGTATGATGCCTGCCCTGATCGATATGGGTGTGTTTGCGGATATTTCTGAGTATGTGGAGGAATCCTGCCAGGACAGTATGAATTTTCAGAAGCTGTGGAACACCACCATGGATGACGGGAAATATTACGGCATTCCCTTTACCTGTGATCCCTATGTGCTCTTTTATAACCGTGATGTATTTCAGAAAAATGGATTGTCTGTCCCGGAGAACTGGGACGGGCTTCTGGATACCTGCGGTGCTTTGCAGGACAGTGTTGGTGATAAGTTTGGATTTGCGGCCAAGCGTCCGGAGGAGATTTATGCCTTTTACAGATCACTGCTTTATGCCTGCGGCGGAAGCCTTAATACCATGGATCAGGAAGGCGGGATCAAGGCAGTCAGTATTCTGGAAGAACTGAAGCGCAGCCGGTACATAGGAAAGCAGACCATCAATCTCACAGAGGCGGACGTGGCCCGCTCTTTTGCAGAGGGAAAGGTGTTGATGATGGCAAACAGGCTCAGCGCATCCACCATTCTGCGCAGCTCCAGAATGGAATTCTCAGCCGGCATTGTGCCTCTTCCCAGTGATGTGAGGGAATCCCTGATGCTTTCAGGAGAAAATATCGGAGTGACAGGATACGCGGACCGGGAGGCTTACCGCTTCCTCACATATCTCTATGAAAATGATATTCAGGAGCGGATCTGCAATGCCATGGACACCCTGCCTGTAAAAGCAGCGGTGCCGTACCAGTCCAAGCGTATCGGGCCGGATGAAGGGACGGAGTTTCTCAACCGTTATATTAACGGCGGATGGTATGCGGAGACCAACAATTCCTGGTTTGAAATCGCCCAGCAGGTATCTGAGAGCCTCTATAACCTGATGGAGGTCAGGGGAACCTCACCGGAAGACACAGCCCGGGAGCTTCAGAATGCTGTGAAGCTTATCATTATAAAAAAACGTTAGAGGGTGGTCATAAATACCCCCCTTTCTTAAATATGTGGAATATCCCCCAACGGGAAAAAATGGTATTCTTATCTCATCAAAAAAACAAAAGGAGAGAACGAGTATGAAGATGAAAAAAGTGACAAGTCTGTTTTTGGCGGCTGCCATGGTAGCAGGACTGACAGCCTGCGGCGGCGGAAGCGGCAAAGAGGCCTCATCCGGCAGCGGTGAGAAAAAGGAAGCGGACAGCGGGAAGAAGACCATTACCTTCTGTTTCAGGGATGACGGTCAGGGTGAGGACGGCGCACTCTGGAAATGGATCCAGGACGGATACGATACCTGGGATAAAAAAGATACAGTCGATCTGAATATTGCTCCTATTGTGGCTCAGGAAGGAGATTATTTTACAAAAGTAGCTCTCCAGCTTGCGGATAAGAAGACATGCCCGGACCTGGTTTGTGAGGATACATTCCAGCTTCCCAATGATGTGAGCGCAGGCTATCTGACAAAATTAGATGATTACGTGAAGGATTATGAGGACTGGAATACAGCCTACTATGATTCCATGAAAAAAGGTGTGACAGGTTCAGACGGATCTGTATATGGCGTTCCTTACTGTACAGATACCAGGGGATTATGGTATAACAGAGACATTCTGGCACAGGCTGGTGTCATCAGCAAAGGACAGGACTGGGAGCCCAAGAACTGGAACGATATTCTGGACGCGTGCAAAGCCGTTAAGGAAAAATGTCCGGATGTGGTACCGTTCTGGTGCAACTCCGGTGTGGCTACCGGTGAGGCGACTTCCATGCAGACATATGAGATGCTGCTCTACGGAACAGGAGAGAGACTGCTTTCTGATGACGACAAATGGATCGTTAAGAGCCAGGGCATTCTGGATTCCCTGAACTTCCTGCAGGATATCTACACAAACGGATACGGACCGGATCTTTCTCTCGTGTTAAACGGTCAGGCTTCCAATACATCTGCCAGAGAATATCTGCCGGAGGGCAAGCTGGCAATCTCCCTTGACGGAAGCTGGATCACAGGCAACTGGACAGACACAGGCGCAGCACCGTGGCCGGAGGCTAAGGACGTGCTGGGATTCGCATCTATGCCTACCTCTGAGGGACAGGATCCCGGAACCATAACACTGGCAGGCGGCTGGGCATTGTCCATACCGGAAAATTCAGATGCCAAAGACGAGACCTTTGAGTTCATCAAACACCTCATGGATCCGGCAGTTTACACAGATGCTGTGATCGCACAGGGTAATATTGCCACCAGACAGGACGTAGCAAGCGATGAGAAATACTCCGCACAGCCGTTCAAACAGATTGCAACAGAATTCCTGGAGAGTGCAGATTTCAGACCGCAGAATGACAAGTATTCCACTGTCACCACCAGTATTCAGACCATGGTGGAATCTGTAGTATCCGGTACATCTCCGGAAGATGCCATGACACAGTATGCTACAGATGTGGCACGTGCTGTAGGCGATGACAATGTAGTTGAGAAATAAAAGGCTGCCCGGAAGATAATTCCGGCATGATCAGCAACTGGGCGGTTTCGGCACCGTAAAGTGCCGCCGCCCATATTTTTTCACGATTGAAGGGAGGGCGTTTTATGACAAGACCAAGCCGTGCGGCTGTCATAAAAGACGAGGCAAAAAAATCTATCCTGCTGCTTCCGGCAGTATTGCTGCTTTTATGTTTTTTTATCATACCTATTGTACTGACCGTATACTATTCCTTTACCAACCTGGCACTGAGCGGGGCAAACGCAAAAAATGTGGAATTTATCGGCTTTGAGAACTATAAGAGGATGCTCACAGACCCCAGTACCCTGACCAGCATCAAGAACACACTGCTCTTTTTGGTGGGCAGCCTTCTGGGACAGAGTATCCTGGGATTTTTGATCGCGTATTTCATGAAAGGGAAACCAAAGGGCCTGAGAAGTGTTGTAGGTCCCTGTATCCTGGCGGGTTGGGTTATGCCGGAGATCGTAGTTGCCCTGTGCTGTATGGCATTTTTTAAGGACAACGGAACCATGAACATGATTTTAGGCGTAGTTCATATCCCGGCGGTATCCTGGCTGTTCAAGCACCCTATGATGACTGTGGTGATCGCCAATGTATGGCACGGCACTGCATTTTCCATGCTGAACTTCCAGTCAGCTCTTGACAATGTGTCAGGGGATATTGAGGAGGCGGCCAGGGTGGACGGAGCCAACCGTTTCCAGACACTCGTCCGCATTATTGTACCCTGCATCAAGGACACCATCGCCACCAATACCATGCTGAACACCTTATCCACTTTAGGCGTTTTCGGCCTGATCTATGCTATGACAGGCGGAGGACCGGGTTCATCCACCACAACGCTGCCTATATTTATGTATAATCAGGGACTGAAAGGTCTGCAGCTTGGATATGGTACAGCCATCGGTATGCTGATACTGCTTGTGGGTGCTGCATGCAGCGTGATCTATACCAGAATTTTGAAGGACCAGTAAGGGAGGGATTAGAATGAGTGAAAAAATGATAAAAACCCTGCATTGTGCATTCCTGGTGATCGTGGGGATCGTGTTTATCCTTCCGCTTCTGTGGGTAGTGATCGCGTCTCTGGATACCAATGCAGGTGAGGCTTTGAAATGGCCCGCACAGTGGACCTTCAGCAATTACAGTGATGTACTGACAAACTCTGACAATCTGAGAGGATTCGGTGTGGGACTTGTCATTTCCTTTGCCCAGTCCCTGATCGTGGTACTGATTTCAGGGCTTGCAGCTTATCCGCTGTCCAGATATCATTTGAGCTACAAAAAAGGATTCATGTATGTTATTCTGTTTATGACAGCACTTCCTATGATCGCTGTCACCGTACCTGTATATAAAATTTTTCGCAGCGTTGGGCTGTTAGACAGTATTCCGGGACTGGTGTTCTTCTTATCTGCATCCTCTCTGCCTTACGGAATCTGGCTTATGAAAAACTTTATGGACGGGGTGCCGGTGGAACTGGAGGAGGCTGCCTGGGTGGATGGTGCTACAACCATGAAGTCTATCCGCAAAATTGTGGCGCCATTGATGTTTCCAGGAATCTGTGTGGTATTTATCTATACATTTTCCGGAAGCTGGGGGAACTTCTTTATTCCCTACATATTGTTAAGTTCACCGGAGAAGATGCCGGCATCTGTTATGCTGTACCAGTTTTTCGGACAGCACGGAACCATCCAGTATGGTCCCCTTGCCGCATACTCCGCAATTTATGCACTGCCCTCTATCCTTCTGTACATTCTCTCACAGAACTATATGTCAAAAGGATTTACCATGGCGGGTGCAGCAAAAGGATAACACGAAAACGGGAGGAATTTTTACATGGTGTTGATGAGAGAACGGATCGGCAAGCTGCTGGAATACCTGCAGGAGCAGATTTACCCCAGGTCCTGTGAGAATCAGGATTACAGGATGAAGAAGACAGAGGAAACGTTTTCGGACGTTGGGAACCTGGATACCTCTGACTGGGAGGTACTTACAAGGGAACAGCTCTGGGGCGGGCACAGGGAATATTACTGGTTTGAGACAAAGGTGGTCATTCCCGCAGAATTTGACGGGGAATGTGTGGTTTATGAGCTGATGACAGGAAGAGAAGGGGAGTGGGATGCCACCAACCCGCAGTTTTCCATTTTCGTAGACGGAAAAAGGATCCAGGGGCTGGATGTGAACCACAGAGAGATCATCCTTACGGAAAAGGCCTGCAAAGGACAGGAGTACCGCATTATCCTGTCAGCTTTTACAGGTGACCAGAACTTTTCCCTCAGACTTTGTTCAGCCATCAAGGTGCTGGATAGAAAGACAGAGAAGTATTTTTATGACTTATCTGTCCCCTATGAGGTGGCAAAGCTTCTGCCGGAGGACGATAAGGCATATCTGACCATCCTGAACTGCCTGAATGAATCCCTGAACCTGCTGGATTTCAGGAAGGAAGGCTCCAAGGAGTATTATCAAAGTTTGGAGGCGGCGCAGGAGTATATCACCAGGGAATTTTATGACAAACACTGTGGGGACAGTGATGCCTATATCTACTGTGTGGGACATACCCATATAGACTGTGCATGGCTGTGGACCCTTAAGGTTACGGAGGATAAGGCTGTGAGAAGCTTTTCCACTGTACTGGAGCTTATGCGCAGATATCCGGAATATATATTCATGTCCAGTCAGCCGCAGCTCTACAAATATGTAAAGAAAAATGCACCTGAGGTTTATGAAGAGATCAAAGAACGCGTAAAGGAAGGACGCTGGGAAGTAGAGGGCGGCATGTTTGTGGAGGCTGACTGCAATATCGCCTCCGGTGAGGCTCTGGTGCGCCAGTTTGTCCACGGCAAGCGCTTTTTCAGGGATGAGTTCGGAAAAGACAATGAGATCTTGTGGCTGCCCGATGTATTCGGCTACTCAGCAGCGCTGCCGCAGATCATGGAAAAATGCGGCATCCGCTATTTCATGACCACAAAGATAAGCTGGAACGAATTTAATAAGATGCCCTGCGATACCTTTGAGTGGGAGGGCATTGACGGTACCAGGATACTGACCCATTTTGTACCCACCAGGGATTACAACAAGGGAGCAGTGGAAGGCGGATATGAGACAGAGCATTTTACCACCTACAACGGATATATCAATCCTTCCCAGATGAAAGGCGCATGGAAGCGCTACAGCCAGAAGTATCTCAACGATGAAGTGCTGTGCAGCTTCGGATACGGAGACGGGGGCGGCGGTCCTACAAAGGATATGCTGGAAAACCAGAGGCGTCTGGCAAAAGGCATTCCTGGCTGTCCCAAAACCGTTATGAGCACTTCCCAGCAGTTTTTCCATGTGCTGGATGAAAAGGTGCGGGGAAAGAAATATCTGCCCTCCTGGGTGGGGGAACTCTATCTGGAGTACCACAGAGGCACATATACCTCTATGGCAAGGAATAAAAAATATAACCGCAGGTCAGAATTTGCTTATCAGAACATGGAACTGTACGGTATTTTGGGAGAAAGGCTTCTCCATGAAGCCTATCCCGATCATGAGATCCATGAGGGGTGGGAAGTGATCCTGAGAAACCAGTTCCACGATATTCTGCCGGGGTCTTCGATCAAAGAGGTTTACGATGATTCCAAGGAGGAGTATGAGGCCATACTCCGTGCCGGCAGGGAGTATACAGACGGAAAACTGGCGGGTCTGGCAAAATGCATCAACGCGCCGGCACATTCCCTTGTGGTTTACAACCCCAACAGTATGAGCGCTGAGGATGTGGTGTCTTTTTGGTGTCCGGATGAGATCCGTTATCCCGCAGTGAAGGCAGGGGAGGAAATTCTTCCCGTACAGAAAAAAGCTGACGGCACCTGGATGTTTACGGCAAAAGACGTTCCGTCAAAGGGTTACAGAACCTTCCTGCTCGAAGAGGGTGAGGAGAAATGCGAAGACCATATTCAGGTATCTGAAAGTCACATGGAAAATGCATTTTTCTCAATTGATCTGAACGAAAAAGGACAGTTTATCAGCATCTACGACAAGAGAGCTGCCCGTGAGCTTCTTCCGGAAGGGAAGGCCGCTAATGTGCTCATGAGTTATGAGGACAGACCGCATAATTATGATGCCTGGGATCTGAACAATTATTATACGGAAAAATCCTGGGAGATTGATGATGTGGAGGAGATCCGGGCAGAAGAGTGTGGTCCGGTGCGGGGCTGTTTGAAAATAACCAGGAATTATCTGGATTCAGTCATCAGCCAGTATATCTGCATTTACCGGGATACGGCCCGCATTGATATCAGGAATGAGATCGACTGGAAAGAGCATCAGATTTTTGTGAAGGCTCTGTTCCCGGTGGATATCCATACCAGCGAGGCGTCCTTTGAAATCCAGTACGGCAATGTAAAACGTCCGACTCATGCCAACACCTCCTGGGATTTTGCCAAGTTTGAGGTTTGTGTTCATAAGTGGATGGATGTATCTGAGGACGGATACGGAGTCAGTGTTCTCAATGACTGCAAGTACGGATGCAGCGTCCGGGATGGCGTGATTGGTATATCCATGCTGAAATCAGCAGTTTATCCCAATCCTGAGGCAGATAAGGAACACCATACTTTCACCTATTCGATCTTCCCGCATCAGGGCAGTTGGAAGGAAGCAGGTACTGTGAACCAGGCATATCTGCTGAATAATCCTCTGGAAGCGGCAGTAAAGGAGAATGAGGGCGGCACACTGCCGGATGCCTACTCCTTTGTCACCTGCAGCCAGGATAATGTTGTAGTTGAGGTGGTGAAAAAAGCGGAGGATGAGGAGGCTGTCATTGTCAGACTCTACGAATGCTTTAACAGAAGGACGGACGTCTCCCTTGTATTTGCAGAGGATATAAAGTCAGTATGTGAATGTGACATGCTGGAAGCAGACATGGATGAATGGACGCCTGACGGAAGAAAGGTATCCTTCAGGATGAAGCCATTTGAGATCAAGACTTTGAAACTCAGGTTTTAACCTTGTCAGGGCAGTCATGAGCTGCAGAGGATGTTCCTATTATATATAGGAAGAAAAACAGTCAGGCCGGGATCCGGGCAGATGGCGCAGCAGCGTGCATCTTTCCGGGGTTCCGGTCTGTTATTGTTTACAGCCCTTTAAAAAGCGCAGTTCAATCTTGCATTTCCATTCCCTGTGTAGTAATCTTGAATAAGAGAAAGGCAGAAGCCCGACAGGAAAGGTGGTTAATCAATTGACTGAAAACGCTTGGAAGAAATACGAAGACAAAAGTGAAATTTTTGCTTTCTGCGAGGATTACAGGAAGTTTATATCCGGATGCAAGACAGAGCGTGAATGTGTTGCGGAGATGGTGAAGAGAGCTGAGAAGGCCGGATTCAAAAACTTGGATGCTGTTGTGAATGCGGGAACAGAACTCAAAGCCGGTGATAAGGTATATGTTGACAATATGGGAAAAGCGCTGGCACTTTTTCTAATAGGGGAAGAACCCATGGAGAAGGGGATGCGCATTTTGGGAGCACATGTGGATTCCCCCAGACTTGACCTGAAACAGAACCCGCTCTATGAGGAGGCGGAACAGGCGCTGCTTGACACACACTATTACGGAGGTGTGAAGAAATATCAGTGGGTGACACTGCCCATGGCCCTGCACGGCGTGGTGGTGAAAAAGAACGGCACAGTGCTCCCCATCGTGATCGGTGAGGACGCAGACGACCCGGTTGTGGGAATCTCAGACCTGCTGATCCATCTCTCAGGAAAACAGATGGAGAAGAACGCAAAAGAAGTCGTGGAGGGTGAGAACCTGAACGTGCTGGTGGGCAGTATTCCCCTGGAAGGAACAGAGACGGAGGCGGTAAAGGCACAGATCCTTTCTATATTAAAGGAGAAGTATCAGGTAGAGGAGGAAGACTTTATCTCCGCTGAACTGGAAGTGGTTCCAGCGGGAGCCGCAAGAGATTTCGGACTGGACCGCAGTATGCTTATGGCATACGGCCATGATGACAGGGTATGTGCATATCCCTCCTTCCAGGCCATAGCTGCTGTGGATAAGGTGAAGTATACATCCGTGTGCCTTCTGGTGGACAAAGAGGAGATTGGCAGTGTGGGTGCCACAGGTATGCAGTCACGCTTCTTCGAGAATACAGTGGCAGAGGTTATGAATGCCTGCGGACAGTACAGTGAACTGCTGGTGCGCAGGGCTTTGAAAAATTCCAAGATGCTCTCCTCAGATGTGAGTGCGGCTTTTGACCCCAATTATCCGGAGGTGATGGAGAAAAAGAATTCTGCCTATCTGGGCCATGGGATCACCTTCAACAAATACACTGGTTCCAGAGGAAAGAGCGGTTCCAATGATGCCAACCCTGAGTACATTGCACAGCTTCGCCGTGTCATGGATGAGAACAAAGTATCCTTCCAGACAGCAGAGCTGGGCAAGGTGGACGCGGGCGGCGGCGGAACCATTGCTTACATACTGGCTAACTATAATATGGAGGTCATTGACTGCGGCGTACCTGTGCTGAATATGCATTCACCCTGGGAAATTGCCAGCAAAGTGGACATCTATGAGGCCTATCAGGGATATCTTGCATTCCTCAGAAACTGCTGAGAACCATAGGGACAGAGCGTGCGGATTAAAATTTTTGCGATTTCCTATGTACATCTCAGCCGGAAAATGTTAATATAAAATATGCATGGACTTCAGCAAAAATAAGCACGAGATTACGAAATGAGGAATACACACATGTCTAAGTTTTTGAAATTTATTGTGAATCTGGTTGTGATCTGCGCAATACTTGTGGCAGCCGCCCTGCTTGTTCCTCCCTTTGCAGGGGTCAACACAGTCATGAACGACAACAGCAGTAAAGAGACAAATCTTCCGGTGGGTTCTGTTGCTTACGGAAGAGAGATAGATGCCGCAAGTCTTAAAAAAGGCGATAAGATTATTTATACCAATAACAATAAGGCATATGTCTATAAAGTTACTGATATGGATTCCTCCGCTGGTTCGTACAAGGTGAAAAGTGTGTACGACAAGAATGCGAAAGAGGAAACAGTCCAGTTGATCAATAATGCAGTGAAGGTCGTTGTGGTAGTTCCCTACATTGCATATGCGGCGATTGCCCTGCAGAGCAAAGAAGGTCTGATCGTAGTCGGACTTGGTGTGATCTTTCTGATCATCCTGTTTATCCTGGCTGAGTTATGGCGTAAGGATGAGGCAGACGATGACGAAGAAGAGGACGAAGAGGAAGAGGATGCTTCGGACGAGGATGACAGCGAAGAAGATGAGGACGAAGACGAGGAAGAAGAAAAGCTGAGCCGCAAAGAGCGTAAGCGCCTCAAGAAAGAGGAAAAGCGCCGCAGGAAACTTGCCAAAAAGGGTCTTTCGGATGAAGAAGAGACAGAGGATGATGAGGCAGAAGCTCCCGTTTTGGAACCTGCCCCCGCGCCGGCAAAGCAGCCTGATGAATATGACAGCGCTATGAAAGATGCTATGGCATCTATTGCAGAGAGCATTGCAAAGGTACAGAATGGAGAGATAGAGGCGCCTGAGGAGGTACAGGAAACTGCAGTACCTCAGGTGACAGCAGAGATTATCCTCGGCCTGGAGGAAAATGCGGATTCCGAAGAACCTGCAGCGGAGATAATATCTGATGACACTGCTATCCAGGAGACAGCGGATGAAGAAGCTGTGCAGCCCCAGGAAGAAATGGCTGCCGAAGAAGAGGTACAGCAGGAAGAGGAGATTGAACCTGAACCTGAGGAGGTGCCCGTAGTGGACAAGGAAGCCGTACTCCCTGCTCCGTCTGTGACTGAACTGCTTTCTAAGGCAGAAGCAGCAGGGGAGTCACCGGAAGTGATCGAGGATAAGGATAATGAGGTGACACTTCTGGATTATTCTAAATTGTTGTAAGAAGTAAGAAAAGGATGACGGTTGGGCGTTGTCCTTTTTTTGTGTGGAAGGCGGACGGCGGACGGGATGGAGGGGGAGGCTGCGGTTCTCTTTTGGCAGCCAGCTTCGTTCCCCTTCAACTAAGCCCTAACTTCGACTAAGACGCTCAGTAAAGACTTCGCGCCTAAGTCTCCGTAAGGGCTGGATTTTCAGGCTC
>ERZ894236.982-NODE-982-length-24959-cov-11.4456_pt1 | contig 24959 bp, 19 predicted proteins | sample MGYA00380297_ERZ894236 | MGnify/ENA primary metagenome ERZ894236 (study PRJEB32331, sample SAMN06328420) | human gut metagenome | biome: human gut microbiome; feature: stool | host: Homo sapiens | collected 2014-08-04 ... | reverse complement strand
GCTCCGGAGGAATCCACCGCGGTTCCGGATGAAACAACGGAGGCTGCGGATGAGACTCAGGCTACCTTGCCGGATGAGACAACAGCTGCTCCGGAAGAAAGCCAGACAGAAGAACCGGCAACAACGGGAGCTGCTGAGGAAAAAACTCAGGAAGCAGCCGAGCCGGAGAAGACAGAAGCACCTGAAACGGAAGCACCTGAAGCCGAAGTAAATGAACCTGTGGCATCCATCATCCGTCACAACGCACCAATGGTTGCGGATAATGAGAACGGTGATGCGGCAGACAAGACAGAAGCTAAGGAAGAAACCGAAGCCAAGGAAGAGACCGAAGCCCCGGAACCTGAGAAAGAGGAAGAGCCAAAGGAGACAGAGGCTCCTACCAAGGAAGAGGCAGCAACGGCTGAAGAAACTGAGGCACCAAGTAAAGAGGAGTCAACAGAAGCAGCAGATCCTACTGATTCCACTGAGGCTACTCAGGATTCAACTGATGAAACCACTACAGCGGCTGACGGCGAGACAACTGTACCTGGTACGGATGAGACAACGGCAACGCCGGCTGAGAGTGAGAGCGGTTCTGCGGACGAAGGCGCGACTGAGACACCGGCACAGACGGTTCCGGATGTGGCTTCACCGTCGGAGGCTAAGCCAACCGAGGCACCTGCAAAAGATGATGATGTTTCTGCGGCAGGAACAAGCGATTTGGTTGGAATCGGTTATTGTTCCACTGCTAAGGTTTATGTGACTACCATCAACCAGCTGAAAGCTTTGGATGACTTTGAGGGTTATAAGATTTCTTATGCCGTCTACCCGGAAGCCAGCGCCCGTATCGTTGAAGGACCAAGAGGCGTTGAGGAAGGCCAGGCGTTAAGCTTTGGTGTTAAGAACCAGATTGGGTATGCGGTTGAGAGTGTGACTGCCAATGGAGAAATCCTTTCAGTAGATTCCGTTACGGATAATGATGATGGTTCACAAACCGCATGGTATTCTGTTCCTGAGATTTATGAGGAGCAGGAGGTTGAAGTCTATATGACGGAGACTGGGGAGCATCCGGCGGTCGTGTTTAATCCTATTGTTATGGAAGACGGTACTGTGATTCATATACAGGCTGATGAGGGTGTTCTTCCGGCAGGGGTCCAGGCGGTTGCCAGCATAGTGTATGGTATTGAGGATGCGGTAAAAGAAAATATTGAGGGAGAAGAGGATGAAGTATTAGTAGCACTATCCTACAATATTGATTTATTGGATTCACATGGAAATAAGCTGGATGACCAGATTTGGAGTGGTTCTGTTCAAGTTACTTTTACAGGTACTCCGATTGAAGAAAATAGTAAAGAAGCAGATATAGTTGAGGTCATGTATGTAGAGACTACAAAGGAAGATGTGGCCCAGGCGGAGATATCTAGTGGTGACGTGGTGTCTGTTGAAGCTGTTTCTGAAGCGATAGATGTTACAGATGGAGCTAGTATAAATTCTATATCCTTTGATGCAGATCATTTTTCTGTATATACAATTACCTTTAAGCGATATTCCAGTTCATCTGAATTGATAGTATATGTTATGAATTCAGCTACTGGGGCTGAATTGGGAAGTGTTGAAGACGGATTTGATTTAAGCACTTCTAATGGAGAAGCACATAGCATTGATAAGTTAGCATCCAATGTAATTGGAAAAATGGGTCTTGCTGCGAGCTATAATTTTGATAAGGCAACAGTAGGTGAATCTTATGATTCTACAAGTATAGACACGGTTTACTATTACAATGGTACTTTATATCGAACTAAGTGGTTCAATAAATACTCAAATCCAATTACAGAGTTACGTTTATGGTATAAGGCACCCATGGTAACATTCCATGCTAATGGGGGAGTTGGTGGTCCCACTTCACTTCCGCTAAGTGATGGAAAAATAACTTTGCCAGAACCGGAAGAAGTAAAAATTTCAAATGGCGACAAGACATTTGTTGGATGGTCTACTGATCCATCCGGTAAGGGGTCTGTTTATATCCCTAAAATAGAACCGGATGACAGTAATATAAAGGAAGGTGCAAATTTATACGCAATCTGGATAGATGAAAATGGGTCCAACAATAGGAATACTGCATACTTTTATATAAGAATAGACGGAGAAATACAGTATGAGCCGGCTGGGTATGGATCAAGTCTGTATTATCCATTAGATTCCGCGACAACTTTACAAGGTTCATTAAAAACGCCAGTTGCTGTTAATAATAACCTTGATAATGTTGCGGCTAATCTGCAGTCCAAGCCGACAGATGCACAGATTCAGAAGGTTCTAAAAGATAAAATGAACTATGACCCAGCGACTCAACGTATTGAATGGTATGTAATCAAGTTCAGAAATGAAGCAAATGGAAGAACATATTGGAATGTTGACGGTGTCATCCGGGACAATGAAAAGTTCGAATTAAGATATAATCCGAACGGTGGAGATATTAATGTTCCTGGAAGTAATGAATATGCGGCAGGAAGTGTTGTGAATGTTCGTTTTGATACGATACCCAACAGAGCCGGATATGATTTCCTTGGTTGGGATGAAAATAAAGATGCAAGTTATCCGACATATACCAGGGAGGGAACTAATAAAACAATATTAATAAATGATAATACTGAATTGTTTGCTATTTGGCGGCAGAAGGGTAATGTTACGATTAATTATGCAGCATCGGTGGGAGGACATGTAAGTAGAAACTATGAAAATCTCGCACCGGTGACAGGCGTTGCTCAAGGCTCGACTGCAATAGCGAATGCAGGATATCATTTTGTAAGATGGACGAATGCTTCAGGGAAAGAAGTAAGTACCGAAGTAACCTATGTACCACCTAAAGTAGGGGGATTGAATGTAGCTGCTACGTATACAGCTCACTTTGAAGAAGATAGTAATGTTACTATTAATTATGTAGCAAAAGATGGTGGGCATGTAAGCAAATTAAATGAAACTTTAGCACCTGCAACGGGAAAGGCACAAGGCTCGAGGGCAGTGGCTGATGAAGGATATAAATTTGATGGTTGGTATTATGATTTTTCCTGTACACAAAAAGTAGTAAGCGGTGAGATGTTTATACCGACAAAGGAATCGGATGATGTATGGGTAAATGGGACTACCTATTATGCCAAGTTTGTAGTGGATGAGGATAAGACCAAGGACCTTGCGGCGACGGTGGATTATAGGCTTGGTGAAGAGATCCAGACCGGTGACCACATCGACCTGAATGCAACGGTCCAGGTATTGCAGCCGGATACGCTGAGCACCAGCGGCGTGACCACAAAGACATACAGAGGCTGGAAGCTGGACAGCATAACAATCAACGGTGAGGAAGTGGAAAGCCTGCCGGCAACCGTGAACAACGGTGATGCTGTAGTTTATAATTATGAAAAGGAAACATATGATTACATCGTTGAGTATTATAAAGGAACATTGGATTCTGAAAATAAGATAGGGACCAGTGAAAAACTCAGTGCAAAATATCTCGAGCCCATTATACTTGATTCTGGAACAGATAATGGACAGCTTGATTCAATGAGACCGGCTGGATATTCAAGCGGTGTGCAGCAAGAAGCTCCATATATAATGGGAGAAAAAGACAATATAATTAAAGTCTTATATGTAGCTGAAGAAGTAGATTACGTTGTGCATATGTATTATCAGACAGATGGCTCTTACCCAGACTTTGATAAAGCGACTTATGTTGATATCAGACAGGGATTGACAGATTCTGAAGTTGAAGTTACAGCGAATGATTTAATTCCGGTAAGAGAAGGTTATGTCTTAGATGCAGATGCCATTGGAAATCGGTATAAGGGTACAGTTATTGCGGGCGAGGAATATCTGATATTAAGAGTATACTTCAAACAACAGTTCACCGTAACATACGAACCAGGAACCTATGGAATTGGAATTTTCGATACTTCAGTTACAAATGAACTTGACTATGGCAGCAATACTCCGGTGGCACCAATAACAGAATTAGGTACCCCTGGAACAGGCGGTTATGTATTTGCTGGCTGGGAACCAAAGGTTGAACCTACCGTTACAAAGGATGCGACATATGTAGCACAGTGGATTCCTTCTGACAGCACGAAGTATACAGTTGAGTTCTACTATGAAAACGCAGGCAAATATCCTGCAGCTCCGGATGATATTTCATTGAGGGCAGGAACAACAGATGCCACAGGAGCTGTAACAGATACAGATAAAGCAGCACCAGCCGGATACATCCTTGATCCAAATGCAGCAAATGTATTTGAAGCAAAGATAACTGGCGATGGCAATATGGTACTTAGGATTTACTTTAAACAGCAGTTTACCGTAACCTATAATCCTGGAGAGCATGGTTCATTTGATGCACAGAGCAATTCTGGATTAAGCTATGGTGATAAGACGCCTGCATTTAGCGGCCAGACCACAGCGAATGGTAATTACAGCTTCAATGGCTGGGATAAGGAAATTGCTGAGACAGTCACAGGAAACGCAGTTTACACCGCTCTTTGGAGTTACAATAGCAGCACCGGAGGCGGTGGTGGCGGCGGTGGCGGCGGCAACCCAGGCCGTGTAACCCCATCAACCGATGGCGGCCCAGGAGCAGTAACCATCATGCCAGAAGACGTACCGCTGGCACAGCTTCCAGGTTCACCAGTTGACCCAACAGTGATTGATGACGGAGAAATCCCGTTGGCAGCACTGCCAAAGACAGGACAGAGTTCTGTTAAATCAACACTAACAATGATGATGTCCGGTATCTTCCTGATGCTGACAGCCATGAGCAAGAAGCGGAAAGAAGAGGATTCCTGATAATCATTAAGCAAGGATAAGTTACAGGTAACAAAAGCATAAGAGAGGGCGGCACCTTACGGCTGAAGGATTATCAGCCGGAGGGTGCCGCCCCCTTTTTGCGTTAAAATCAATCCCGGTTTTATGTAATCGCAGCCTACGGGAGGTAAATCCCATGACCATGCATAAATGATTTAAAAGATAAAAACCAATTTACAGAATTTCCTAAAATGTAACTGGTTTGTACCCTCCATTTGTTATACTGTCCCTAGATAACAAAAATCCTGATTTTGGAAATAGAGTATAAGAAAGGGGAAATAGTATGGAAGGAAAGAAAACAGCCAGGGCGATTGTAAGAAGCATGCACAGTGTGCAGAGAAGGTTCCTTGCATTTGTACTTGCGGCTGCAATGACCATCACAAATGTAGGCGTAAATGTGAATACAGCGTATGCAGCCAGTTCATCGGAATCAGTTACATTTTCAATGAGCGGCTCACAGCTTGTGCAGGCCATTGAAGACGCAATTGCCAATGGCAATGAAGTCACAGCAGATGACCTTGATTTCACCAATGGAAAGATTGCTGAATTTGAGGAATTATTATTTGGGGAGGGAAAGATTTACGAAGCATTCCCTGAGCCGGAAGGCGGCAGTATGGATGCAGAACTCCGCGTGTTTGTACGCCTGCCTGAAGATGCAGATGACATGTATATGGTAACCGGCGATGAGGAGATTATTTTCTTATATGTCAATAACGGTGATGACACCATCAGCTGTACCACTGAAATCACAAGAATGGATGATGGTAAGGAAAAGGTCAAAAAGACCAAGCGCGTAACGGTAAAGAGTTATGAGTCGGCATATGGTGATGAGGAAGTAAATTTTATTTCTAAACCAGCCGAGACACCGGCACCCGAAGAAAACCAGGGACCATCTGCAGAAGAAACAACTGCTCCTGCAGAAACCGTGAATCCGGATGGGACAACAGTACCGGATGAGGACGGAACCGCAGCAGCTCCGGAGGAGACAACAGCCGCAGAAGAAAGCACATCTTCTGAGAGTACAACCGCACCGGAGGAAACAGATACACAGGAGGAAACCACGGCAGCCCAGGAAGAAAGTCAGACAGAGCCCCAGACAGGGTCAGATGCCGCTGAACCTACCGAGGAAAAAACTCCTGAAACAGAAGCTCCCCAGATGGATGAAACAGAAACCTCTGAAACAGAAGCTCCACAGCCGGATGAAACAGAAGCCCCAGAAACAGAGGCGCCAAAAGCAGAGTCTCCTGAAACAGAAACATCCAAGCCTGAATCAGACGGACCAGTGGCATCTATCATGCGTCATTATGCGCCGGTAGTTGCAGATAATGAGAACGGAGATGCAGCGCCGGAGCCGAAGGAAGAGACAGAAGCTCCAGAGGCAAAGGAAGACAAAGAAACCCCGGAGCCGGAGAAAGAGGAAGAACCCAAGGCAACAGAGGCGCCGGAAAAAGAAGAGGCAGCCGTTGGCAAGGATGAGACAACGGAAGCAATGGAAGAAACCACAGAGACAACCGAAGCAGCAGGTTCAGCTGAATCCACACAGGCTTCCGAAGAGTCAGCAGAAGGTACGGATGCAGAAGCGGACAAAGAAACCACTGTACCAGATACAGAAGAGGCAACTGCGGCTTCAGAAGAGAGCGGTTCCGCGGATAACAGCGAAAGCAAGGCAGATGTATCTTCAGAGCAGGAAGGAAGCGTTGGAACTGCCACATCATCCACAGCCCAGCAGACAAAAGAAAGCCCTTCGGAAGAGAACCATGTTTCCAAGGCTGGCACCACGGATTTGGTTGGAATGGGGTATTGCTCCACTGCAAAGGTATATGTAGCGACACTCAACCAGCTGAAGGCTTTAGATGATTTTGACGGATACAAAGTATCCTATGCCGTATACCCGGAGGCAAGCGCACGTATTGTGGAAGGCCTCAGGGGCGTGGAAGAAGGCGGAACATTAACATTTGGTGTAAAGAACCAGCTTGGTTCAGTCATTGATTATGTTTCTGTAAATGATGAGATTATCGAGGCGGACGCAGTTGTTGATAATGAAAATGGTTCCCAGACCGCTTGGTATTCGGTTCCGGATATCTATGAAGAGCAGGATGTAGAGGTTTATATGAATGAGACCATGGCCCATCCCGCGGTTGAACTGGAACCCATTGTAATGGATGACGGCGAGATCATTTATATCAGCGCTGATGAAGGCGTTCTTCCTGTTGGAGTAACAGCATCTGCTGCAAGGGTAAGTGAAGATGTTGAAAATGCTGTAAAAGAAACTGCACAGGCAGATGCGGAAGGCAAAATTGTCTCATCTGTCATGGCTTATGACATTAACCTCTGGTTAGGCGATAAGCTGCTGGATTCAGATATCTGGGGCGGAAGCAAGCGGGTAAGGGTAACATTTGCAGGCGCTCCTGTGGAAGAGCAGAATGCCCAGTCCGACAAAGTTGAGGTCATGTATGTTGAGACTGTCCAGGACAATGATAAGGAAGAAAAAGAAAAGGTAGCTGCACAGGAGATTGATGTTCAGGCGGCAGATATTGTAAATATTGAAGCGGTTGGCGCTTCTGTTGACGAAGTAAGCGTATCCTTTGAAGCAAAACATTTCTCCATCTATGCTATCGTAGGAACAGGACAATATAAGAATTCCTATACCATGTATGCAGGACAGACCATAAGGCTGGAAGCACGCAATGCGATTGATGGGGGGACTTGGATTTCATCTGACCCTACTATAGTAAGCGTGAAGGAGAGCGGAACTGGCGGATATCCATACGCGGTTGTAGATGCCAAAGATACAAGCGGTAAAACTGTAACAATCACCTATTCATATGGATTGAATGAATGGTTAAAGCAGGAATTTGAAATAACGGTAAAGAAACAAGAGGTTAAAGCATATTTCTATGTTCAAAGACCTGGAATGGATCCTGATTCTTTGGAAAATAAAGATTGGAAATATGTAGGCTACGGAAATATTGATGTCAGCGGAATTAAGAATCAGCATGGAACGGATATGGTAGGAGGAAAGGGGCATTACAGTCTTGATGATCCGGCCAGCAGAGTCATTAACTATCCGGCCGAATCCAACATCAAGAAAGTCATAGCAGATCTTTATGGGGTCAATGTTAATAATGTCGATGTGGAAATAACATATTCGCCATATAAGATAACCTATCCAATGGGCTGGGTGGATGCAGATAATAATCCACATAATCAAGGAAAGGCAGTTTACCATGTGGATATGACGGCCAGTGTCACTACCAGAGAAAAGGCTACGGCAACCTATTGGTTATGGGACGCAGGTGAACAAGGATATCAGCCGGTTGAGAGTCATGATGTAATTATCGGAGACAAAACATCTCCGAAAAAAGTATATGATGATGTGAAGAAAGTGAACGGAGTGGATTATCTGTTCAGCGGTTGGTATGCAGACGCGGAGCGGAGCCAGGCGGTCACATTCCCGTACCAGGTTGACAAGGGGGTTGATTTCTACGCAAAGTATATTCCGAATCCATCCATAACGATTTATTATAAGGCGGTAGGCGGAGGCAGCGTATCCCCAATCAAGGATCGGTTTAAGGCATATACAGGAGCGCCGACCGGCTCAACAGGCACAACACCGCTGGGATATGAATTCAAGGGCTGGTTTAACAATGATATGGGACTTGGAACCCCCATTTCGACCAATCTCAAATTCACACCCAGTAAGCCGGCAGACGGCTGGACAGACGGAATGACCTTCTACGCGGTTTGGGAAGGAAATAGCGATATCCTTACCTATGATGCCAATAAAGGCACCGGAGAAATGTCTGCCAGTACTGGAAATGTAGGAAGTGAAGTAGCGGTAAAGGAAAACCAGTTCACCAGACAGGGATATTACTTTGCGGGCTGGAACACAAAAGCAGACGGAACCGGCACCGCATATATGCCAGGTGAAAACTATATGCTGACAGCAGGTGATGATATTCTGTTTGCAGTGTGGAAGGAAGTAGGGACATTTAAGGTTTGGGCATATTATCCTGATACGAATCCGAATCTCAGTTACGGTGATTATATTGATATCTATGAAGATTATGGACCGGATAATGCACCTCTGACTTACAGAAAGAATGGAACACAGAGCGGAGAGGCCCTGACCCTTGATGGTATAAATGAAATTCTGGCATACAGCAAGGCCCAGACAGAAGCGGCTCATAAAGGGGCTAAAATCAGTTCTGTATATCTTCAGTATGAGACAGACAATGGTTGGTCAAAAGCGATTTATGCCACATTAGAAGACAGTAAGGCCACTGCTTTTGACGGACTGGATGATGAAGTATTCCATGAAGGTAAAGAGTCACGCCTGCATATCACTTACAAACTTCCTAGAACCGTCCAGGCTGAATACTGGAAGAATATAGGTACAGGTTATGAACGGATGCTTTCTGAAGGATATGGAATTGGTCCGGATTTCGTATATGCGTATGATTATATCAGTATTTCAGAAACCAGCACATCCCGCCAGGATATCATAAAGGCGGTTCCGGACTCACTGCAGGGCTACGGTCTTGGTAAAGTGGTATTTAAGACAGGAACTGATGCGCCTTCAGGAGAAGAAGAGGACTTAGGGGAGCGTTTCCGCGTAAAGGATACCAGGGCGGCTCAGAGAATCTGTGTCTTATTAGAGGAAAACGAGGATGTAACCCTGACCTATGTTGCAGGCCCAGGCGGCAGCGTGGATCCTGCAAGTGAGACAGTGGCTCCGGCTACCGGCATTGCAAAAGGTTCCGCAGCAAAGGCATTGCCAGGATACCACTTTGTAAACTGGACAGTAAATGACCAGGTAGCAGGAACCAATGCTGTCTTAGACAGGCAGGAAATAGATGCAGTGGCAAAAGCCAGCGGTATTTATAAAGCAACCAAGTTCAAGGCAAATTTTGAAGAGGATGCAGATATTACCATCAACTATGTGGCAGAAAAGGGTGGAAATGTCGATTTATCAAGTGAGACCCTTGCCCCGGTTACGGGTGATGCGGCAGGTTCCACAGCAAGCAGTTTACCAGGTTACCATTTTGTGAATTGGACCAATGAAAAGAACGTTGAAGTCAGTAAAGACCTGAAGTATGTACCGGAACGGGTAAATGGGCTGAATGTAGCGGCCACTTATACGGCTAATTTTGCAGAGGATTCCAATGTAACCATTCAGTATAAGGCATCAGAAGGCGGGACAGTCAGCCGCTCCTTCGAATCCCTTGCACCCGTGAGCGGCGAGGCATCAGGCTCAGTGGCAGAGGATGTAATTTTTCATATAGAATACAAATTAAGGCAACCTCGAACCCTTATAACTCCTTAAATCCCCTTACATGGTCAGAAAGCCCATGAAATGGGGATTTTTTAGGCTTAAAGGATTGGAATTTGACTGAAATTTTTAATGGGAACTTAATGGCAACCTGAAAAAAGAAAAGGGCTAAAATAGGCTTTTGGGGTAGGAAAAATGGATGGGAAAAAGACTTGATAATTACCTTTCAAAAAACGTTTAACAACCTTTTAAAAGGATAGATTAAAAGTAGTTAAAAGTATTGATTTTTCGTTGTTTTCAACGATTTAAACGTTTTGAAAAATTACCTTTTAAAAATGCTTTTCTAAAGGGGCAGAATGGGAACTTTAATGGCAACCTTAATGGCAACCAAATGGGAACCTTTAATGGGAACTAAAAATTGTAAGAGGGAGTCGTAATTTACGGCTCCCTCTTACAATTTGCCAGAGGGCAATCTGGCATGGTGGTAAATGTATAAAAAGTGTATCATGTATATTTGTGAAAGTCAAATGGTATGATTTTATTGTTGGAAATTTTAACCGATTTTAGTGTGTCTGTTATCTTCTTTCATTCTATCCAATTCTTTATAAATAGCCATATGAACACTGTGTTGCCCACGCGAATCCAGTTGATGGTATGTTTCGAGCAGTTCATTTTCTTGTTTGCTCAAATGTAGTGTACCACTATTTTTGCCTGTAAATAGGTATTCTATGGACACATCAAAAAATTCGGAAATCCTAATCACATATTTTGATGACGGGTAGCTTCCTTCGGTTTTCCAAGCGCTTATGCTACTGGGCCTTACGCCAATATAATCACCAAGTTCTTTTGCAGTACGTTTCTGTTTTTCTAATAAATAAAAAATCCTCTCATTGATTTCCATAATACACTCCATAAAAAATTCGGAAAAACTAATAATATATCTTGACTTTTAGGAAAACCGAATTTATACTAATTGTAAGAACCTTACAAAATATTATATCACGTTAAATTCTAACTGTATACGATATTTTATAACGAAAATCGTTAGGATGTAACAAAACGGCCAAAGAGGCTCTGAAAATTGCTACAATACCGGAAAAGGAGGTTGATAGAAAGTGAAAGAAAAAATTACCAATACGGCTGAGTTCCGGCGCTGGGTCAGGCTACAGGTCGTGAGCCAGGAGATCAGCATGGCAGAGCTGGCCAGGCAGATGGAGATCCCGCAGGCCCGGATTAGCGATGCCATCCATGGCCGGAGTACCGGAAATAAGTACATAATCCCGATTATCCGGAAGCTGGATGGGGACGAGGAGAATTTTAAGGAATTTTTAAAAGCTATTTGAGGAGGTGTTAAGGACGAAAATGACTTATTGCAAACAATTAGAGCATGTAGGTATTTCACCAGAAGGCGCTCAGATAATAATCAAGACGTTTCTCTACTACTATCTGAGTACCGAACAGTACAGCATGACAGATTGCATAGAGTATACCGGGAATTGGCTGAATCAAAACAGGCGGGATTTACTGGAAGAATATGAATTAGCTAAACCCCGCCTTGGTGAGATGTTTAGATAAATGCTATAAAAATGTATTCGCGGAAGAACGCATAATCATCTTCCGGGACTTCATATAACTGATTTCCTTGCCGTTTTAGATAAGAGATAGACTGTGAAATGCAGGATCTAAACCCAACTAAAACACGAGGATTCGAAAAGGAAAAGAGCTTTTCATAAAATTCCTGATCGTCTGGAAAATCAGAATATTTTAAAATGTCTGCCAGATCCATGATTGGGTTCGCATAATCAAAGGCAAGGTTACCAGCAAGATTGGATGTGTACCGAGGAAGTGTTTCCATGAGGCGACAACGGTCAAGAAATTTTTGTGTCATCAATTTTTCTGTGAGTTGACTCAAGCGCTCGGCAGCTTGAAGTGCAGAAATGTGCATAATCAGATACCTCCCTTTTTCTTTAATCATACCATGCTGTAAGAAAAAAAAGGAATAGTCGAAACGGGGAAGATTCCCCGTCATGCAGGGATGGCCTCCTGTATCTGAAGATGACAGGCTAAAAGGTGGTGATAAGGACATGGCACAGATGCTTACCGCAAAGCAGGTGGCGGAAGTTAAAGGATGCAGTTATCAGTATGTAAAACGGATTTTGCAGGAAGGCAAACTCCAAGCCATAGAAACCGTCAATTCCAGGAACCGTAAGATCTATCAGATCCCCCTGGAGGCTCTTCCAGAGGAGCTTCAGCAGCGTTGGTATCAAATGCAGAAGGAGCAGATGGCTGAGGGAGCCGTCCCGGCGGATCAGGAACCAGAGCAGGAGCAACCTGACCGATATTCAGAAGCGGAACGGAAGGAAATGGATTTCTGGATAGGGCTGATTCGGAAGTGGCAGGAATACCGCTGCATGGCCCCGAGCGGTTCAAAGGCGGAGGTGGATCAGAAATTTATCGCCTGGTGCAGCCTGGAATACCCAGACCGGAACATTTCCCTCGATATCCTTTATCGGAAGTGGAAATCTGTCCGGGAGGATGATCTGAGCGGGTTGATTGACAAGCGTGGAAAATGGAGGAAGGGGAGCAGCGCTATTAACGAAACCGTTTGGCAGGCGTTTCTCTATTACTACCTGGACGAGAGCCAGCACCCAATCCAGAAATGTCTGGAGTATGCAAAGATGTGGATTCGTGAAAATCAGCCGGAGCTGTACGCGGATATTCCAAGCTATTCTGCTTTTTATCGGAGACTGAATAATGAGGTTCCGGAGGGCGTGAAGGTATTGGGACGTGAGGGCCATAAGGCATATAATGATCGCTGTGCTCCACACATTCGTAGGATTTACGAGGACATTGCCAGCAATGAGTGGTGGATTGCGGATAACCATACATTTGACGTGATGGTAAGGGATAAGAGCGGAAAACTCCACCGGCCTTATCTGACGGCCTTCCTGGATGCCAGAAGCGGCATATTTACCGGATACCATATTACATACAATCCCAGTTCAGAGGCTACACTGATTGCCCTCCGGAAAGGAATCCTGAACTACGGTATTCCAGATAACATTTACGTAGATAATGGCCGGGAGTTCCTGACCTTTGATATCGGAGGGCTGGGGCACCGCAGAAAGAAGCCTAAAAATGGCGAGGAGCGGTTTGAACCGCCTGGCGTGTTCAAGCGGCTTGGAATCAACATGACGAATGCCATCGTCCGGAACGCAAAGGCCAAGATTATTGAGCGCCGGTTCCGCGATGTCAAGGATTCCCTGTCAAGGCTGTTTGATACTTATACGGGAGGCAGTGTGGTTGAAAAGCCAGAACGTTTAAAAGGCGTTTTAAAGAAGGATAGAATCTATTCAGATGATGAGTTTCAGGAATATGTCGAGGCAGTGATTGACTATTATTTCAACCTTCAGCCCTATCATGGGGCAGTCCCGGCAGACCATGGAAAACGCAAAATGGATGTATTTAACGAACATCTGATTAAAAAACGCACAGCCACGGCAGAAGCCCTGAATCTCATGCTTATGCGCAGCAGCCGTGCACAGACCGTAGGCAGGCGAGGGGTGCACCTGGATATTGCCGGAGGGCGAATTGATTACTGGAACGATGATTTTGTCCATCTAATGCTTGGCAAGAAGGTGTATTTCAGATATGACCCGGATAATCTAAGCGAAGTACGGATTTATGACCTGGAGGACCGTTACATTATGACGGTACCAGCGGATAATGAAGCAGTTCTTTCCTATAATGCCAGCAGAGAAGATGTCAAAGCAGCTATGGCAAAAACCCGGAGGCTGGAAAAGGTTGCTAAGGAATATATTGAACATGCTGTCCTGGCAGATTGTGACAAGGTAACAGCCATGGAACTGGTGCTGAAGGAAGCACAATACAATAAAGAGAATTACCAGGGCAAGGCCAACCCCAAGGTGATAGAGGTTCAGAGGGCAGACGAGGAACCGGCATTTAAGAAGGTGGTTGGAGGTATCAATCTGGACCGGATGATCCGGAATGCGGAAATCAGACATGAACAGGAAAAACAGAGATAAGGGACAGACAGGGAGGTAAATGCAATGAGTAAAGAGTATAACGTAAAATTACAGAAGAAGCTGGAAGATTACCTGGAGGCCGAGGGCCTAAGCCAGGCAAAAGCAGCACCGATCCTGGGGATCAGCGCGGCAGTACTCAGCCAGTACCGCCGAAGCGTCTATGACAAGGGAGATATTGGGGAGGTCGAGAAAAAGCTGGAGGAATTCTTCCGGATCAAGGAAGAGCAGGGACGGAACAACCGGAAGGCGGAGCCCTTCCGGGCCAGCCTGCAGGGATACATCCCTACATCCATATCGGAAGCGGCCTACAAGTTGATCCGCTACTGTCAGCTTGAGAAGGGGATTGTGGTCATTGACGGAGACGCCGGAATCGGGAAAACCAAGGCAGCTGCCAAGTTCCTTCAGGACAACCCATCCACCACGGTATACCTGAAGGCGGCCCCCAGCACTGGGACGTTAAGAAGCCTGTTGAAGATGATCGGGAGGGCGTTGAAACTGCCGGAGAACCAGCGGACGGAAGATTTGTCCCTTGCAATCCAGGACAAGCTGAAGGAGACGGATAAAATCATCATCATTGATGAGGCCCAGAACCTAAAATTCATGGCTCTGGAAGAGATAAGGGGCTGGGTGGATGAAGATCCTCTTACGGGGAAGCCGGGAATCGGCATCGTCCTGATCGGTAACGTAGAAGTATACAATAAGATGCTGGGCAGACAGGAAGCCATCTTTTCCCAGCAGTTTAACCGGACCCGGCTCCATGGCCGGTACCGGACTACAGACATCAAAAGGGAAGATGTGGTCAAACTGCTTCCCGCATTGGAAGAACGTAGGATGACGAAAGAGATTGACTACCTGCACAGCATCAGCCGAAGCAAGTGGGGGATCCGTGGAATGGTCAATGTGTTCCGTAACGCGGTAAATGATGAGGATGTATCAATGGCTGGACTTGAGCGGGTGGCCGGTACCATGGGAATCAGGTTTATATAGGAGGGGAACAGGCATGAAGCGTTTGAATGAAAAAGTGATAATGATGGTAAGAGGACTTATGATCGGGAGCAGCATGGCGGCAGTACTAACAGTTTTAGTGATGGGGGGCAAGCTTGGAATATGGGGATTCATCAGCGTTCTGGGTTTGATCGTTCTGGCGGGTCTGAGCGGCTGGATGATTGGATTCCAGACCAGAACGCGTCTGGATGCGGATCAGGTGTGGCTGAAGGGATATAAAGAAGGCCGCCAGGACGGATGCCTGATACCTTCACACCGGGAATAACTCATTAGTAAAAAGGGGTCTAGGCCCCTCCTTAATGCAGCCACCTGATGGTGTAGGTCACAAGCCCTGACAGATGCAGAGTGAGGAAACAAAAGGAAGAAGAAAGTATAAAAGGAGGGAGGTTAAGTTGAAGAGTCAGGAGAACCATTCCGTAAGGCTGGAGGAGTTCCTGGCCTGGGTGAAGGAATGTGAGGAGCAGTACCGGACAGCCAGTGAAGCGGTAGCCCTTGAGGACCGGCGTCTGCAGGACCTGCTGCATGAGATGGAGTTTGCGGCCACCAGCAAGGAACGGAGCCGTGTGGCAACGAAGCTCTCCAGGAGCCGGAAGCTTCGCAGGGAACAGAAGGACATCATGAAACGGAATGAGCAGGTAGTGGAATTCTTCCGGGAACAGCCAGCGAGAGCAATCCTTAAACGGATGAACCAGCTGGTGGGCCGTCAGAAAACGGAGGAACAGTACCTGGACGGGAAGCGGACATACAAGCCGAGAGTAGAAGGAGGCGGGAATGGAAAAGGAGCATAGGCCCACAGAAATGGGAAAACGATGCCTGTCCTGTCGCCACAGGCGAGTAATAGAGGACAGCAGGGGTGAGGGCATCAGCTTGTGTGCATGCGCAGTGGGAAGGAAGTACCTGAATCCGGTATGCCCCCTTGGGACATGCGGCCGGTATCTGGGATATTAACACTTAGGCTTTTAAGGAGAAAAAATAACATGATAAAAAGGATTTTGTTTTGGGTAGTGTGGAATATTCCACTTGGAGAACTCGCTCCGTATGTTTTGGGAGTAGCGTTAAAAAGCAAACCGAAAAATTAAAATTGGAGGAAAAACATATGAAGAAATACATAGGAGCCAAGCTGGTCCAGGCGCGTCCAATGACAAGAGGCGCATATAACAGATACCGTGGGTGGGAAATCCCGGCGGATGAAAACCCGGAAGAGGAAGGATACCTGATACAGTACCCGGATGGATATGTCAGCTGGAGCCCCAAGGGGATGTTTGACCACTCCTATCTGGAAGTGGATGATAACCCGCAGCTCCCATCCGGCGTGAGCATCGGACCCGGAATGGTGGAGGCGTTCATTGACCAGGTAGAGGTCATGAAGCTGGGGGAGCGCACGACCGTGGTCCGGTGCATCCTGAAAAATGGGTTTGAGCTGGTGGAATCCAGTGCCTGCGTGGACCCAAGAAACTATTCGGAGGAGATTGGCCAGGAGGCCTGCATGGAGAAGATCCGGGACCGGATATGGAACCTGCTTGGTTTCCTGCTCCAGACGGCCTGGATGGGGGTGGGAAAGGATGAAGGCACTAAGGGATGAGTTTTACTTTGAACCCCGTGTGATTGACAGCAGCGGGAAGCTGCGCTGGTATGGGGAAGTATACACCGGCAACATGCTGCTCCTGCACACGGAGGAGACCGTATACATAAGGGATAATGGCAGTAAACTTTTCATCTATACGCTGGACAGTGACCAGATGAAGCAGGAACAGCGGATTGAAGCGGTATTCACCCTGGTCTGCCAGATACAGAAATACAGTAATAAGTGGCGGTATGGAAAAAGGAACCGCTAAGGGGCAGCCGCCCCTTCCTAATGCAGCCACCGGCTTATAGCCAGTGCGGGTCACAAGCCCTGATCAATGCAGAGTGGGAAAGGAGAAATTCCATGCAGATGAGTAAAAAAGTTACCAAAGGCGGCGGTATCACTATTCCACGTATACTCCGCCAGGAAACAGGAATCCTTCCGGGGGTCCCAGTGGATGTGACAGCCGATGCTGCCGGAATCCATATCGTGAAGCATGTCCCAGCCTGCCGGTTCTGCGGGGCAGTGGAGGATGTGGCTGCCGTATGCGGGATGGAAGTCTGCCGGACCTGTGCCGGGAAGATTGCGGAGGTGTTCCAGTGACGGAGAAAACAAAGGAAGTCAAAGCCAAGGCGGACCGTCTGGTGGAGCTGACGGCCCAGAAGGAACGGGTCCAGGCGGAGATGGAAGAAATCAAGGCGTGGTTTGAGAACCTGGCTGTCAATGACTTAAAGGACACCAAGAAAAAGACCGTGGAATACTGGGGCAGCAGTAATGCCCGGGTGGTGGTGGGAAACAGTGAAACGGTCAAGCCGGTCTCCATGGCGATGGTCAAACGGCTTTTAAATACCGTTTACCCGGACTTTGTAACGGAAAAGACCAGCTATTCCCTTGCAGCCCCGGCCAAGCGCCTGTTCACCATCGCCTATCTTGGCGCCTATACGGAAGGGACGCTGGATGATACCATCCAGGCCATCACGAAGGATGAGAAGCTGCAGCGGACGCTGCGTAAGAAGCTGAAAGGAAAGTATGAGAAGGACACGGAAAGCCTGATGAAGTCAGCCGGGATGGACGCAAAGGAAGCCAGCGACTGGGCCTATCTGGTGTCAGAAGTGGTCAACTGGGAGTGGATGCTCCAGGTGCTGAAGGCAGCCGAATGGAGCGGGACACCCCAGGAAGCGGTTGATATCATCAACGCGGCCGTGATTGTGGATGAGAGCCTCAAGGTGACGGTAGGAGCGGAAGAAAAAAGTTAGGGAATGTCAGCAGGCCAGGAGGCCATAGAGGAGGGGAGAGATAAAGCCATGAGAAGCATTGACCCATACCAGATGAAGCGGATTTATGCCATTGGACATCAGTTAAGCCTTGTGGGCCATGACCATGAGGACGAGCTGCATGCGCTGGTGGCCACCATAACCGGGAAAGAGTCCGTGAAGGCCCTGAGCTACCGGGAAGCGGAATCTGTAATTGCCAGGCTTACGCAGCTGCAGGGAGGGCAGGCCCCTCCAAGGCCCCGGCGAGAACGGGAACATCCATCGAGGCCTGGCGGGGTAACAAGCGGCCAGCAGAAGAAGATATGGGCCTTGATGTATGAGCTGGCCAAGTACGATAAAAAGCCTGGGAGTGTATCACTGGGAGACCGTTTGTGCGCCATCATCAAAAAGGAGCTGGGGACGGACGCAATTGCCAGGACACCCTTTGCCTGGATTGACTTCGATTCAGGAAACAAGCTGATTGAAGTATTAAAGGGTTATGTAAAGAGCGCCGGAAGGGGGTGTAAGGATGGACCTGTTGGATAAGGTGCAGATGGAGGACCTGGATGAGGAGCAGCGTACCCTTGCCGGACTCATCGGCATAGAGGCGTTCCGGGCCTTGGTGAGGAGCTATAACGGTACCCCCATTTATATCCCCAAGATAGAGAGCCTGGAAAAACCGGTGAGGGACGAACTTATACGGGAGGAGTTTGACGGGAAGAACTACCGCGAGCTTGCCTTGAAATATGGATTGACAGAAACCTGGATTCGGAATATAGTCATAGAGAAAGCCCGCGAGATACGGGCAAAGCCGATGGATGGCCAGATATCCCTAAAAGGAATTTTGTACTAAATTTTTTAAGTACTTTTTTTGAATATTGCCCCATAATGAGATACACTTGCACTAGTTTGCAGGTGTATTTTTTTGACAGAGGAGAATCAATGAACGAATGGGTCATAACAACGGCAATCATGCTGGGAATCGGAGCCATCACATATTTTTTGAAAAGGACTATGTCCCAGGTGGACCGACATGACACGGAGCTTCGGGAGGTCCGCGAACAATCTGCCAGTAAAGAGGATTTGAAGGAGCAGACGAAAGAACTTAAGGACGATATCCGGAAAATCCGTGAGGATTATACACCCAGGGATACCCACCAGAAGGACTTTGATGAATGCCGGAAGGACATCAAGGAAATACGTGAGAACTTCCTTACGAAGGATGACTTCATCCGGGAAATCAGCAATCTTTCCCGGAAGCTGGACCGTATAACAGAAATGATGATTGAAAAGGCACAGAAAGGAGCATGAGGGCATGAACAGGGAAGAAATGATGAAGCAGATACGGGCGGATGCGTTCCCGCAAAACAACGGTTCTGTCTTGAGCTGCATCAACCTGTTAAACCGGCAGGGGTTCTCCCCGCTGGAACAGGTACGCCTGGGAGTAGAGAACTGGGGAATTAAAAAGACGGATTTTTTGGACAGCATCCATTTCCTGAAGCTGGCCGGATACATAGAGACCCGATCCATTGAAGAAAAGACACCGGGAGCGGACCTGGCGGACTATGACTATAAGGAAATTGAGGTCCGGGCATCCGCGAAGGGAATCCGTCTGATGAACGGAAGCATCACGGATGAATGCGTGAAGGTATGAGCGGGGAAAAGAAGCGGCGTAGCATAGGGAAGGTGGACCGGCTCCCGCCGGAGTTAAAGGATACGGTGGAGCAGATGCTGCTGACCGGAAGCACCTATAAAGAGATAGTTGCCTTTTTGAAGGAAAACGGCGAGGAAATGAGCCAGATGGCCATCTGCACCTATGCCAAGAAGTACCTGGCCACGGTGGAAATGATCAACGTGGCCCAAAGTAACTTTTCCATGCTGATGGATGAAATGAACCGCTATCCAGACCTGGATACATCGGAGGCGCTTATCCGTCTGGCCAGCCATCATGTGATGAATGCCCTGACGAACGTGGACGAGGAGCAGATGAAGGAAGTGCCGGTGGATAAGCTGATTAAGGAGACTAACGGCCTTATCCGCGCAGCGGCCTACAAGAAGCGTATTGAAGTCCAGACACGGGAGAATTATGAGGCCGGACTGGAAGCGGTTAAGGGACTGGTATTCGAGGCCATGGCCAAGGAACAGCCGGAGCTGTACCGGCAAGTCAGCGCCTATCTGAACAAAAAGAAGCAGGAAGGGATGGAGGGATAGCCATGCTGTGGTATGTGGTCCAGGTGAGAACCGGTGAAGAAAGAGACATTGCCGCGAAACTGACGGACATGGGGTTCCAGACGCTGGCACCGGTGGAGAACCGTCCGGTCCGAAGCGGAGGAGCCTGGGGAACAAAGGAGTATGTACTGTTCCCCGGTTATGTGTTCCTCCAGATGGATTACAATGCCGGAAATTATTACCGGCTGAAGGCTGTCCCAGGAATCGTAAAGCTGCTGTCCGGTACCCTGACCTACCTGGAAGCAGAATGGATCCGGCTGTTGGCCGGACAGGGAGGAATACCTCTGGAGCCCACACTGGTGCGGGAGACAGAGGGGGGCCTGGAGATTGAAACAGGCATCCTGCAGAACTTTAAGAGCCGTATCATACGGATGGATAAGCGGAGCCTCAGGGCTACCATTGAGCTATCTATCTGTGGTGAGAAGAAAGAGGTGCAGCTGGGCATCCGGCTGCCAGAGGAAGTATAGGACAGACAGGAAACGCGAAGAATGCAGACGGTTGATTCGTCCCGGTGCAGGAAGCGCGCGGATATAAGGAAACGGAACCAAGCGGGAAAAGCCCGGTCGGGATGGCGAAGCCAGTCCTTCCGGGAACTCCAGGCGGGGTTCCGTTTTTGATTGGGACAAGACCCCGTTTAAATCGTATCAGGACCCGTTTAAAAGCGTTCAAAAGATTCCCAGCGGGGAAACGCCCCAATAGACGGGAAATTCCAAATACGGGCCGTATATGAAGCCGGGAACGGCAGGGAGGAGGTGGAAGCCATGAGGAAAGGAAAGCAGAAAAGCATTGACACCTTGATGGGGGCACTGGCGGAGGCGGAAAGCCGGGCTTTTTATGAGGAAGAGGACAACGTTTTAAACGACCTGGATGAACTTTTGAACGTTTTTTTAAGGAAGGGTGAGGAGCCGGAACGCAGGCAGCTTTTAAAGGAGTATGATTCCGGCCTGCCACTTACCGGACCTGAGGGGATTCGCAGGAAGCTGGGAGCCATTGACATGGAGTTTTTTGGCCGCGCTTACTTCCCCCACTACTTTTCCAAGCCCTCCCCTGGCTTCCACCGGGACCTGGACGCCATCTGGCAGCAGGGCGTGTTAAAGGGCCGCTTCCCCATCACACCGAAGGCAGCCAGGGAGATTGACCGCCTGCCCGGATGCCGCCGGGCCGTGGCAGCCCCCCGAGGCCATGCGAAGAGTACCACGCTGACCTTCAAGGGCAGTATACACGCCATCCTGTATCAGTACAAACACTATCCCATCATCCTCTCCGACAGTTCGGACCAGGCCGAAGGATTTTTGGAGAACATCCGTGTGGAGTTTGAGGAAAACGGCCTGATACGGGAGGACTTCGGGAACCTGCAGGGAAAGGTATGGCGCAACAATGTAATATTGACCACCACCAACATCAAGGTGGAGGCCATCGGGTCAGGCAAGAAGATACGAGGCAGGAAGCACCGGAACTGGAGGCCGGACCTGCTGGTGCTGGATGATATCGAGAATGATGAGAACGTCCGGACCGCGGAGCAGCGTTCCAAGCTGTCAAACTGGTTTAACAAGGCCGTTTCCAAGGCAGGCGACAGCTATACGGATATCGTGTATATCGGGACCCTGCTGCACTATGACAGCCTGCTGGCCCATACCCTGACCAACACGGGGTATAAATCCATCAAATACAAAGCGGTGCTCTCCTTTTCCCAGGCAGATGAGCTTTGGAAAGAGTGGGAGGACATCTACACGGACCTTTCCAATGATTCCCATGCGGAGGATGCAAAGGCATTCTTTGAAGCCCATAAGGCAGAGATGCTGAAAGGGACGGAGGTACTTTGGGAGGAGAAGCTGTCCTATTATGACCTGATGAAGATGCGGATTGATGAGGGAGAGGCATCCTTTAACAGTGAGGAACAGAACGAACCTATCAACCCGGATGACTGCCTGTTCCAGGAGGAATGGCTGGATTACTACAACGAAGCCGAGGTGGACTTTAAGGACCGCAGCTTTGTGTTTTACGGCTTTGTGGACCCATCCCTTGGAAAGACCAAGCACAGCGACTTTTCGGCTATCATCACACTGGCTAAGCATAAGGGAACGGGATATATGTATGTGTTTGACGCCGATATCGAGCGCCGCCATCCGGACCGCATCATATCGGATATCCTGGAAAAGGAGCGGCGGATCAGACGGGATTATGGCAGGGGATATAAGAAATTCGGTTGTGAGACGGTGCAGTTCCAATGGTTCTTAAAGGAGGAGCTGGTAAAAGCCAGCGCCAGAGCAGGGCTGTACCTGCCTGTGGAGGAAGTCCCACAGACGGCAGACAAGACGCTGCGTATCCAGACCATGCAGCCGGATATCAAGAACAGATACATCAAGTTTAACCGCCGTCATAAGCGCCTGCTGGAGCAGCTGGTACAGTTCCCAATGGGTGCCCATGATGATGGCCCAGACGCCCTGGAGGGGTGCCGGACCCTGGCTAAGAAGGTCAGGAAGTTTAAGGTCATCCCGAGGGAGAGCCTGATCTGATAAGAAAGAGGAAAGAAGGAATCAAATGATTGTATATATGGACCGGGCCTCCATCGAGTCCCTGACGGTGAAGGATATCCGGGAAATCGTGGTGAAGCAGAGCTACCAGATGAAATACCGGAAACTGGAACGCTACTATGTGGGGGATCATGACATCCTGCATTCAGAGCGGACGGATAAGACCGGAGGTGACAACCGGATTGTCAATAACATGGCCCGCTACATCACCGACACGGCCACGGGGTATTTCCTGGGGCAGCCGGTGGTGTACAGCTCCGAGAACGAGGAGTATCTGCAGACCATCCAGGATATCTTCGACTATAATGATGAGCAGGATCACAACACGGAGCTGGGGAAACAGTGCAGCATCAAGGGGGACTGCTTTGAGATGCTTTATCTGGATGAGGACGGGAGGATCCGGCTGGGCCTGGTTTTCCCGGAAAACCTCATCCTGTTTTATGAGACGGAAAGCGAGTTCACCTCCCCGCTTGCGGCTATCCGCATGGTGCGGGGCATGGATAAGAATGGGAACATCCTCCTGCGTGTGGAGTTTTGGACGTGGACCCGGGTTATCTACCTGCAATCTTTTAACGGAGGAGTGTTAGAAGTGACTGGGTGGAAAGAGCATTACTGGAATGACGTGCCATTCTGCGAGTACGTCAACAACCGGGAGCGGATTGGGGATTTTGAAGGGGTCCTTTCCGAGATTGACGCTTATAACCGGGTGCAATCCAATACGGCCAACTATTTCCAGTACAATGACGATGCCATCCTGAAGGTGACGCGGCTGGGGGATGTGGATTCCAAGGACATCGCGCAGATGAAGCGGGAACGTGCCGTCATTCTGGAGGATGGAGGGGATGTGGGCTGGATTTTAAAGACAGTGGATGATACGGCGCTGGAGAACTATAAGAACCGGTTACGTGAGGATATCCACCTGGGAGCCAATGTCCCCAACATGACAGATGAAGCGTTTGGAGGGAACCTGTCCGGGGTGGCGGTATCCTATAAGCTGTGGGGCCTGGAGCAGATATGCGCCATCAAGGAACGGAAGTTCAAGCGGGCCCTGCAGCGGAGGATTGAACTGATCACCCATGTCCTGAACCTGCTGGGACATAACTATGATTACCGGGACCTTGATATGCAGTTCCGGCGTAATAAGCCGCAGAACATCCTGGAGCAGTCACAAATCATCGGAAACCTGTCCAGCATGCTGCCCAAGGAGACGCTGCTGCAGCTCCTGCCCTTTGTAGACAATCCGAAGGAGGAACTGGAAAAGCTGGAGGAGGAGAAACAGGAAGGGGTGGAATCCTTTGGGATGTACCAGAACCTGGTCCGGGCTTTCCGGACCGAAAAGGCTGACCAGGAAGTGGAGGCTGAGAAAAGATGAACCAGCGGCAGCGTAATGCATGGATTGAGGCGGCGAAGGAACAGGTCTTACGGAATGCAGAAGCATCCGATGGATGCGAGGCAGACCTGATGGAGCTGTATGACGAATGTGCCAACGGCCTTGAGAATGAAATCCGGGCCTTTTACAGCCGGTATGCAAGGGACAAGCAGCTGACAGAGGCCCAGGCTTCAAAACTGCTGACGGGTAAGGAGTACAGTACATGGAAAAAGTCACTGGAGGGATACCTTGAGGAACTGGAAGGTCAGGGGAAGGATTCGCGGCTGGCCTTGGAACTGAACACCCTGGCGGCCAAGAGCCAGGTCAGCCGGAAGGAGCAGCTGCTGGCAAATATCTATCACAACATGGCCCGCCTGGCCGGCCGGTCAGAAACAGGGCTGACCGGACTGCTGGAAGGCCTTGTGCAGACCAATTATGAACGTAAAATGTTCGATATCCAGAGTATCGGGGGAGTGGCCTGGGATGTGTCGAAGGTGGATGAACGGCTGTTAAAGCAGATATTATCTTATCCATGGAGCGGAAAGCAGTATTCAAAAGCGCTTTGGGACAACACGGACCAGCTGGCAGCGCTGACCCGCCGGGAGCTGACCCTGGGATTCATGAGCGGGGCCGGTGTGGATAAGATTGCAAAGGAGATTGACGATGTGATGGGGAAGGGAAGGTATGCGGCCCAGCGTCTGGTACGGACAGAGGCCATCTACTTTGCCAATCAGGGCCAGCTGCTTGCGTATCAGGATGCTGGGGTGACAAAGTACCGTTTCCTGGGCGGAGGTTGTGAAATCTGCCAGCGCCTGAATGGTCAGGTGTTTGAACTATCAGACGCGAGGGCCGGGGAGAAC
>ERZ894236.978-NODE-978-length-25066-cov-10.7812_pt1 | contig 25066 bp, 20 predicted proteins | sample MGYA00380297_ERZ894236 | MGnify/ENA primary metagenome ERZ894236 (study PRJEB32331, sample SAMN06328420) | human gut metagenome | biome: human gut microbiome; feature: stool | host: Homo sapiens | collected 2014-08-04 ... | reverse complement strand
AAAATGGTCAGTAAAAATCTTTTGTAGTATATTCATAAGACTATTATGAAGGAAAACATGACAAAAAGAAACCCCTAATTCCCCTCATGAATGAGGGGCTAGGGGAGTTGAAGTGCCGAAGGCACTTTGTTCTATATCCGGCCGGACTGAATAAAATTACGGGAAATGGTATTTGGATTTTGACAGGATAACAGGACTATGGAAAATGGAAGCAGAAGATCCAAAAGGAAGGATCAAAGAGAGGATGGAGGAATCTATGAGCGATGTATTGAATGTATCTGAGATATTCGGGAAAAATGTGTTCAATGATGCGGTGATGAAGGACCGTCTGCCTAAAAATGTGTATAAGAAGCTGAAAAAGACAGTGGAGGACGGCGCGGAACTGGATCCCAGTATTGCGGACGTGGTGGCACATGCCATGAAGGACTGGGCAATTGAGAGGGGGGCTACCCACTATACCCATTGGTTCCAGCCGCTGACAGGCGTGACGGCTGAGAAGCATGATTCCTTTATCTCTGCTCCAAGCGACGGCAAGGTAATCATGGAATTTTCCGGCAAGGAGCTGATCAAGGGTGAGCCGGATGCATCCTCCTTCCCCTCAGGCGGCCTGCGCGCCACCTTTGAGGCCAGGGGCTACACGGTCTGGGATTGTACCTCTCCCGCATTCTTAAGGGAAGACGCCATCGGCGTCACCCTTTGCATCCCTACCTCCTTCTGCTCATATAAAGGCGAGGCCCTGGACAAAAAGACGCCTCTGCTGCGCTCCATGCAGGCAGTCAATGAGCAGGCCCTAAGGATCCTCAGGCTTTTTGGCAACACCACGGCCAGGCGGGTTGCTCCGTCCGTGGGGGCTGAGCAGGAATACTTCCTGGTTGACCGTGAAAAGTACTTACAGCGCAAGGACCTGATTTACACCGGGCGCACCCTTTTTGGAGCCATGCCGCCCAAGGGGCAGGAGCTGGAGGACCATTACTTTGGCGCCATCCGTGAGAGGATCGGTTCCTACATGAACGATGTGAATAAAGAACTCTGGAAGCTGGGCGTGCCGGCCAAGACACAGCACAACGAGGTTGCGCCTGCACAGCACGAGCTGGCCCCCATATATGAGGGCGTGAACCAGGCAGTGGACCACAACCAGATTGTAATGGAGACACTGAAAAAGGTGGCTGGCCGCCATGGAATGGCATGCCTTCTCCATGAGAAGCCATTTGCAGGCGTCAACGGTTCAGGAAAGCATAACAACTGGTCCCTGACCGCGGACGACGGAACCAATCTTTTAAATCCGGGTGACACGCCTCATGAGAACATCCAGTTCCTTCTGGTGCTGGCATGTATCATTAAGGCGGTGGATCTTCACGCAGACCTGCTGCGGGAGTCGGCTGCAGATGTGGGCAATGACCACAGGCTGGGCGCCAACGAAGCGCCGCCGGCCATTATTTCCATCTTCCTTGGGGAGCAGCTGGAGGATGTGATTGACCAGCTGTGCAGCACAGGTGAAGCCACCCATTCCAAGAAGGGCGGCACCTTAAGGACCGGCGTTGATATCCTTCCTGACCTGGATAAGGATGCAACGGACAGGAACAGGACCTCGCCATTTGCATTTACAGGCAATAAGTTCGAGTTCCGTATGGTGGGCTCCTCTGATTCCATTGCAAGCCCCAACACCGTGTTAAACACCATTGTGGCGGAAGCGTTCAAGGAAGCTGCCGATGCCCTGGAAAAGGCAGAGGATTTTGACATGGCGGTCCATGACATGATTAAGGAAATGCTGTCAGCCCACAGAAGGGTCATCTTTAATGGAAACGGATACTCGGATGAATGGGTTGCGGAGGCAGGGAAAAGGGGCCTTCCCAACATACGCTCCATGGTGGAGGCCATTCCTGCCCTGACAACGGATAAGGCAGTGAAGCTGTTTGAGGAATTCGGCGTATTTACCAGGGCTGAACTGGAGTCCAGGGCTGAGGTTGAATATGAGAACTTCTCCAAGGCCATCAATATAGAAGCCAGGACCATGTATGATATGGCCAGCAAGTCCATTATACCGGCGGTCATCAAATATACCACGCAGCTGGCCGCCTCCATTTCCGCGGTCAAGGGCGCCTGTCCGGAGGCGGATGTGAGCACACAGACAGGACTTCTCATGGAGACCTCCGGCCTGCTGGCCGATACCAAGGCAGCTGTGTTAAGGCTGGCCCAGGTGACTGAGAAGGCGGCCTGTGCGGATGGCGGGATTGCCCAGGCAGCCGCATATCACAGTGAAGTGGTACCTGCCATGGAGGCCTTACGGGCGCCGGTGGATAAGCTGGAGATGATAGTGGATAAGGAACTGTGGCCAATGCCCAGCTACGGCGACCTGATATTTGAAGTGTAGGCCGGCTGCCGCGGCGTCAGACACAGAAGCCGGCTGCCAAATCCACCAGACATGCGGCCGGACATGGTCAAGTCAGTTACGGGGAAATGAGTATCATGATAGATAAGCCTATATGGAAAAGGGGTCCTGCCGGAAGGGTGGAGGCCCCTTTTCCGTCCCCTGTTCCATGGAGCCTTAATCCGGCTTGCATTTTCCGGGGGATGTGTTATAATGTTCATATATTTTTGTTAAATGAATATTTTGAACATAAATGGGACGGAAGCGAGGATTTGTATTGATGGACAGACATGGACTTGTGTGCAGGACAGTGCTGGAGCAGCCGGATATCACCCAGAGGGAGATGGCGCAAAAGCTTAAGGTGTCCCTGGGTACTGCCAACGGGCTTATAAAAGAGTGCATCGGAATGGGATACATCGCGGAACGGGGGGACGGCGCAGCCGGCTCCGGATGGGAGCTTACAGGGGAAGGGAAGCGCCTGCTAAAAGGGTATAAGGTAGACGGTGCATTAATCATAGCAGCAGGGTTTGGCTCCAGGTTCGTCCCCCTGACATTTGAGACCCCCAAGGGGCTTTTGGAGGTGTTCGGGGAGCGTATGATTGAGCGCCAGATAGGTCAGCTTCATGAGGCAGGGGTTACGGACATCACCATAGCGGTGGGTTACCTGAAGGAAAAGTTTGAATATCTGATAGACAAATATGATGTGAAGCTTCTCTATAATCCTGAGTATCCGGACAAGAACACCCTGGCCACCATCCACAGGTCCATGAAGGTCTTGGAAGGGCGGAACATGTATGTGCTGTCCTCCGACAACTGGATGAGGGAGAACATGTTCCACGCATATGAGTGCGGGGCATGGTACAGCGCTGCTTATCAGCATGGCGAGACCAAGGAATGGTGCCTGTCCTTTAACAAGAGGGGGCGTATCACGGATGTGAAGATAGGTGGAAGGGACCAGTGGGTCATGTATGGACCGGCCTATTTTTCCAGGGAATTCTCCGCGCGGTTCCTTCCTGTGCTGGAGGCCTATTACAAAAGCCCGGGCACGGAGCAGTTTTACTGGGAACAGGTATATGTGGACATGCTGTCAGGCGAGGCCAGGCGCCGTCTGGAACAGGAAGGCGGGGTTCTGCTTGATGAGGCCGCAAAGGCCTGCGGCCTGCCGCCCTCCCATTGGGATGAGATTGAAATGGATGCAAACCGCCAGCCCGACGACCAGGTATATGAGTTCGAGAACCTGGAAGAACTGCGCTTATTCGACCCCAGGTATCAGAATCATTCTGACAACGCGGCCATGAAGCTGGTGGCCGAGGTATTTAAGGTGCCTGAGTCCCGGATTCAGGATATCCGCTGCCTGAAGTCCGGCATGACAAACAAGTCCTTCCTGTTCAGGGTTGGGGAGCGCAGCTGCATCTGCCGTATCCCCGGTCCGGGCACGGAGCTGCTTATTAACAGAAAACAGGAAAAACAGGTCTATGACGCAGTGGCCTGCCTTGGCATTACCGAGCATGTGATTTATATGAACGAACGGACCGGTTATAAGATTGCCGAATACTACGAAGGGGCCAGGAATGCAGACGCCTCGGACTGGTCTGACATGGACCGGTGCATGGAGATGGTGCGCAGGCTCCATGGGTCAGGCATCACGGTGGGACATGACTTTGACATCCGTGAGAGGATTGATTTTTATGAAAAGCTGTGCAGCAGCCATGGCGGCAACCTTTTTGAGGACTACCAGGAGGTGCGGGAGTGGATGGATTGGCTCATGGATTGTATGGACGCCATGGACCGCCCCAAATGCCTGAGCCATATTGATGCCAATGTGGATAACTTCCTGTTTCTTAAGGATGGCGGTGTAAAACTTCTGGATTGGGAGTATGCCGGCATGTGTGACCCAATCATGGATGTATCCATGTGCGCAATCTATTCCTATTATGATGAGGCGGATATGGAGAAGCTTCTGGCAAGCTACCTCCAAAGGGAACCTACAAAAGACGAGTATTTTGCCGTCTATGCCTACGCTGCGCTGGGAGGTTTCCTGTGGAGCCTGTGGGCCGTGTATAAGAGCGCGCTGGGAGATGAATTCGGGGAGTACACCATAATCATGTACCGGTATGCCAAGAAATATTATAGGAAATTACGGAAATTGTAATAAAAATGTTATCAAAAGCATATGGGATTGTGCTATAATCAAAAATATGTGGAAAACTGGGGAATATTGTCCCCTACTGGATATAAGAGGCGAGGAGGATGACACATGGGACATAAAAGGTACTGGACAGCTGTCACAGCAGCCGGTATGATTGGGGCCATGGCATTGGGAAGCGCATTTACCAGCTATGCCGCCGGCAGCTGGACAAAATCAAATGACAACTGGACCTATGTCGACAACGGCCAGGTATACACGGGATGGCTGCAGACCAGTGAAGGATGGTATTACATGGACCCGTCCACTGGATATATGACAAAGGATTTCAAGCAGATTGACGGTAAATGGTATTTCTTCAAGCCCAGCGGCATCATGGCAACGGGCTGGGTCAATCCGGAAGACGGCAAATGGTACTATATGCTAAATGATGGGACCATGGTAACAGGCTGGCTGAAAATCAGCAATGGAACCACCAGCGACTTTTATTTCATGCGGGGCAACGGAACCATGGCAACGGGCTGGCGTGAGATGGACGGGGCCTGGTACTATTTCCAGAGCAACGGCAAGTGCGTTGTGAATTCCTGGGCCCAGATTAAGGACAACTGGTACCTGTTCGGCACGGACGGAAAGATGATGACCGGCTGGGCCAAGGTGGACAAGGATTATTTCTACCTGAACACGGACGGGCGCATGCTGATCGGATGGCTCAGTGACAGTGACGGCAACAAGTACTACATGGATATGAGTAACGGTAAGATGTCCACGGGCTGGAAGCAGATTGACGGCTCATGGTACTATTTTAACAGCAATGGCCATATGATGACTGGCTGGATTCAGCTGGACGGAAAGTATTACTATCTGAACCCTGCCAATGAGGGAAGGATGATTGCAGGCACCACGGCAACCATCAACGGAACGCAGTACACCTTTGACGCCAGCGGCATATGCCAGAACGCCGGCGGTGTATCGGCCCAGACTCCGGGGACTGTTGACAACAACAACTCCACCGGCACAAGCGGCGGTCCGGGGGCATCCGGCGGTTCCTCAGGCATCAGCAACAACGGGCCTGGAGGCACGTCCGGGGGGAATCCCGGAACCAGTTCCGGAAACAATTCACCGGGCGGAAGTTCTTCAGGGGGCCTGCAGGCCGGAAGGACAGACGGACCAGGCTGAGGGTAGATCAGATCATAATACGGGGGATGTCACAGCGGACGGCTGGGCATCCCCTCTTATTTTTTATATAAGGAGAAACGTATGAAAAACAAGATGCACATGATAAGACGCTGCCAGGTACTTGCCATGGCGGGAATCATAAGCGCGGGCACCATTCTTCCCGCAGGCACCGCTCTGGCGATTGGGCCGGGAGAGACATCGGCGCCGGTTGTCACATCAGCAGGCCCAGGAGGCCCCGGGCAGCCCGCGGCAGGCACCGGGAGTACAGGAGGTACGGGCGCGGCATCCTCCGGCACCGCCGCAGCCAACCCCAATGCCTGGAAAAAGGTAAACGGGGCATACCGGATGCCGGACGGCACATCCATCAGCAACGTGCTGTTCAGGGGAATTGACGTATCCAGATGGCAGGGGGATATTAACTGGAGCCAGGTGGCTGCTGACGACGTGTCCTTTGTCATGCTGGGAACACGCTCCAAAGGTGCGGTGGACCCATATTTCCACAGGAACATACAGCAGGCCAGCGCGGCCGGGGTTAAGGTGGGGGTCTATATCTATTCCCTTGCCACCACGCCGGAGATGGCGGTGGACGAGGCCAACTTTGTCCTGGACCTGATCCACGATTATCCGGTATCCTATCCGGTTGCATTTGACATGGAGGATTCCACCCAGGGCGCCTTGTCCAAGGACGAACTGGCGGCAATCGCCAATGCGTTCTGCAGGCGTATATCCGAAGCCGGCTATTATCCCATCATTTATGCCAATGACAACTGGCTGGCCAACAAACTGGACATGGGCAAGATGGATTATCCTGTATGGGTTGCCCGCTACTCCGCAAAACCGGCATACCAGAACCCGGTGATGTGGCAGGCCACCAGCACGGGCGCGGTCAACGGGATCAGTGGGAACGTGGATATTGATTTCCAGTTTAAGGATTTTACATCGGTGATACCGGGCAATACCTGGAGGACCATCCAGGGAAAGACCTATTATTACCAGAACTACGTAAAACAGAAAAACAGCTGGATTGACGACGGCACGGGATGGTTCTACATGGACGGGGAGGGCCTTGCATCCAAGGGCTGGCTTACGCTTTCGGACCAGAAATACTATCTGGATGACAGTACGGGCCGCATGATAACGGGCTGGAAATCCGACAACGGCAAATGGTACTACTTCGGCAGTTCAGGCGCCCTGTCCAAGGGGTGGATAGACGATAATGGAACCTGGTATTATGCGGACAGCCAGGGCGTGATGCAGACCGGCTGGCTGGACGACAACGGAAGAAGATACTTCCTGGAGAACTCAGGAGCCATGGCCAAGGGCTGGACCAACCAGAACGGAACCTGGTACTATCTGGATAACACGGGCGTTCTGTCCAAAGGCTGGATTAATGACAACGGCACCTGGTACTATGCAGACAGCCAGGGGGCCATGCAGACCGGATGGCTGGAGGATGCGGGTGAGAAATACTACCTCAGGGGTTCGGGGGCCATGGCAACGGGCTGGCGCGAGATGGACGGCGCGTGGTATTACTTTGAAGGCTCGGGCCGCATGGCGAAGGGCATGATTGATGTAAATGGACTTCACTATTATATGGATCCATCCACGGGCAGGATGGCGGTAAACACCGTGGTTGACATCAATGGGACCAGATATCAGGCCGGCCCTGAGGGGGTGCTGGGCCAGATACAGGAAAATAACGGCGGCCAGGACGGCGCTGGGGGCCAGTCAGAAGACGGTGTCCAGCCTGGAGGCGGCAGCCAGCCTGGAGGAAATAGCCAGCCTGGAGGCGGCAGCCAGCCTGGAGGCAGCAGTCAGCCTGGAGGCAATAGCCAGCCTGGCGGAACTTCCCAGTCAGGCGGTAATGCCCAGGCCGGCACTTCACCGGGCGAAAGCCAGTCAGGCCAGGCACAGGGCGCTTCCCCCAGCGGGGAATCCGGCGGCCCTGGGGTAATCATTACTCCGGTGGGATAGGAATAGGATGGTATGCATATGAGATGACTCAGGAAAGGGTGTTCTCAAAGGACGCCAGAAAGGGGTGGATTCTTGCTGTGATGCAGGAATCCCCCCTTTTTTCCGCATCCCATGCCCAATCCGTATGTATGGAGGAAACCCGGATACCCACAGATTCAGGACCGTCATCCAATCCCATGCATTTTTCCTTCTATCCCCAACATATACTGGATAGATAAAGGGCATCAGGTGAAAGAGGGCATAAGGTGAAACTGGGAAATAAATTAAAACTTCTGGCCATTGTCTGTGGGGCGGACGTGATTCTTCTTGGAGGGCTGTTCTGGACTGTACTGGGGAACCGGCCGGTCCATGCCGCGGCGGGGAATGGGACGTGGGTCCAGGAGGGCGGGGAAACCCTGGACCGGGCCAAAGGGCTTGAAGGAAAATGCGTGGCCCTTACATTTGATGACGGTCCTCATGAGGAATGCACGGCCCAGCTGCTGGACGGCCTGAAGGAAAGAGGCGTCAGGGCCACATTTTTCCTTATGGGGCAGAACATAGAGGGGAATGAGGAACTGGTGAAGCGGATGCATGATGAAGGCCATCTGATTGGAAACCACAGCTTCAGCCATGTCCAGCTGACCAAGGCCGGGGCAAAGACCGTGTGCCAGGCCGTGGACAGGACCAGCAGGATGATTGAGGATATAACAGGGGAACGGCCACAGTACATGAGGCCTCCCTTTGGGGACTGGAATGAAGAACTGGAGTGCGACGTGGGCATGACCACGGTGCTGTGGTCCGTGGATTCCCTGGACTGGAAACTTAGGAATAAGAATAAGATTGTGAAACGGGTCTTGAAAGATGTGGAGGATGGGGATATTATATTAATGCATGACATTTTTCCCACTTCGGTACAGGCTGCGCTGGAACTGATTGACACGCTTACCAGGCAGGGATATACTTTTGTTACGGTTGATGAACTGCTGATTGATTGAGACAGGACACGGCAGAAAGGGTAAGACAATGGATTTATTTGATTATATGAGAGAGAATACAATGGAGACAGAATCCCCGCTGGCATCCAGGCTCAGGCCCAGGACCCTGGACGAGGTGGTGGGGCAGCAGCATATAGTGGGCGTGGACAAACTGCTTTACCGCGCAATCAAAGCGGATAAGCTAGGGTCCATTATTTTCTATGGCCCTCCCGGCACGGGAAAGACCACCCTGGCTAAGGTGATTGCCAATACCACCAGCGCTGATTTTAAACAGATTAATGCCACGGTTGCCGGAAAGAAGGACATGGAGGAAGTGGTTAAGGGCGCCAAGGACAATATGGGTATGTATGGCAGGAAAACCATATTGTTCGTGGATGAGATCCATCGCTTTAACAAGGGGCAGCAGGATTATCTCCTTCCCTTTGTGGAGGACGGCACGCTGATCCTTATCGGGGCCACCACGGAGAATCCTTATTTTGAGGTGAACGGGGCCCTGCTGTCGCGCTCCAGGATATTTGAGCTTAAGCCGTTGGAAAAGGAGGATATCAGGGAACTGATACGCCGGGCGGTATATGACAGGGAACGGGGCATGGGGGCCTATGACGCGGTGATTGATGAGGACGCGGCTGATTTCCTGGCAGATACGGCCAACGGGGACGCCAGGGCAGCCCTTAACGCAGTGGAGCTGGGAGTCCTGACAACGGAACGGGCAGGGGACGGAAAGATACATATTAATCTGTCAGTGGCCCAGGAATGCATCCAGAAGCGGGTGGTGCGGTACGATAAGAACGGGGATAACCATTATGATACGGTTTCTGCATTTATCAAAAGCATGCGCGGCTCGGACCCGGATGCGGCTGTCTATTATCTGGCCCGGATGCTCTATGCGGGTGAGGATATCAAATTCATTGCCAGAAGGATCATGATATGCGCATCGGAGGATGTGGGAAACGCGGATCCCCAGGCATTGGCGGTGGCTGTGAATGCGGCCCAGGCCGTGGAGCGGATCGGACTTCCGGAAGCCCAGATCATCCTGTCCCAGGCAGTGACCTATGTGGCAACCGCGCCAAAGAGCAATGCGGCCTGCATGGCTGTGTTTAAGGCCATGGACGCAGTCAGGGACCAGAGGACCATGCCGGTTCCGGTCCACCTGCAGGACAGGCATTATAAGGGAGCAGAGAAGCTGGGGCACGGGGCAGGATACAAATATGCGCACGATTATCCCAAGCATTATGTAAAACAGCAGTATCTGCCGGACGGCATGGAGGGGGTTGTCTTCTATGAACCATCGGATAATGGCTACGAAGCCCGTATAAAAACCCATATGAATTGGCTGACAAACTAAAATTATTTCAATTTTCACTTTACATTCCGTAATATTCGTGTATATAATAGGGCTATACATAGATTGGCTGACAGTTTTCTTATGCTGTCAGCAGTCTGTTAGTCCCAAGCAATTCGCAAATCTGGAATAAACCCCGAATTTGATTGAACATAAGATAATACCCCGAGTGTTGGAAATAGACCATCAGTCTGTCTTGACGGATGAGTTGATTAATATTGGATAAGGAGAGATACTATGCGGGAAAAATTGCAGACACTTCCTCTTGCAGAATTAAAGGAAATGGCTAGAAACCAGGGCATTAAAGGAATCAGCAGCCTGCGCAAGGCTGAAATCATTGACCTGCTCTGCGCGGCGGCAGAGAAGAACCCGGAAGTAAAGCCCACTGAAATCAGAAAAGAGGAAAAACGCCAGGCGCAGGCGCAGGACAGTGCCCAGCCCAGGCAGGAGACTGTGAAGCCCAGGCAGGATAACACCCAGTCAAGGCCCCAGGAGTCCCAGGACAGACAGGAAAGCCGCAACCAGGAGCCAAGGCGTAACACCAACCGGTCTTACGATAATAAATATTCAGCTTCCAAATCCCAGCAGAACAGGCCGCATACCGGTTACAGCCAGAACCAGGGTTCTAACCAGCAGTCCGAGGGAGGCGAACGCACGTCCAGGACCGATGCCAGGTCCGATACAACGGGCCTGTCCAACCAGGATATGGCAGAGCTGGACAGCGGGATTGAAGCCAATGGGATCCTGGAGGTAATGCCTGACGGATTTGGGTTCATCCGGTGTGAGAACTTCCTGCCGGGGGAGAACGACGTGTATGTGGCGCCGTCCCAGATCCGCCGCTTTAATCTGAAGACAGGGGATATCATTGCAGGCAACAGAAGGGTTAAATCAGCCACGGAGAAGTTTGCCGCCCTGCTTTACATCAAGACAGTGAACGGATATCCCTTAAGCGCTACGGAGACCAGGCCTAATTTTGAGGATTTAACGCCAATCTTCCCCAACCAGCGCCTGCATATGGAGATGCCCGGCGTGAAGACGTCCGTTGCCATGCGTGTGCTGGACCTTCTGTCACCTATCGGCAAGGGACAGCGCGGCATGATCGTATCACCGCCAAAGGCAGGTAAGACCACACTTTTAAAGCAGGTGGCCAAGGCCATTACCACCAACCATCCGGACATGCATCTGATGATCCTCCTGATTGACGAGCGCCCGGAGGAAGTGACGGACATCAGGGAGGCAATCGTGGGTCCCAATGTGGAAGTGATTTACTCCACCTTTGATGAACTGCCTGAGCGCCATAAAAGGGTTTCGGAGATGGTGGCGGAGCGGGCTAAGCGTCTTGTGGAACATGGCCGGGATGTCATCATACTCCTGGACAGCATCACACGCCTTGCAAGGGCATATAACCTGACGGTTGCGCCCAGCGGCCGTACGCTTTCCGGCGGTCTTGACCCGGCTGCCCTCCACATGCCCAAGCGGTTTTTCGGCGCTGCCCGCAACATGCGTGAAGGCGGAAGCCTGACTGTTCTGGCAACTGCGCTGGTGGATACGGGAAGCCGTATGGATGATGTTGTATATGAGGAATTCAAGGGCACCGGCAACATGGAGCTGGTGCTGGACAGGAAACTGTCTGAGAAACGCATCTTCCCGGCCATTGACATCCTTAAGTCGGGCACAAGAAGGGATGACCTTCTGCTAACTAGGGAGGAAGCCGAGGCAGTGGATATCATACACAAAGCAACAAACTCCATGAAGCCCGAGGATGCCGTGGAAAAGATACTGGATCTGTTCGCAAGGACCAGGAACAACAGGGAGTTTGTGGAAAACGCCAAGAGAATCAGGTTTTATTAATCTAGTGTCTGTCAGGCGGAAGCATTTTTCTCTTTTAAAAGGTCGCGGATTTCAGCCAGGAGTTCCTCCTGGGTGGGACCGGCAGGCGTGGGCGCCTCTTCCTTTTTCTCTTCCTCATGGCGAAGGCGTGAGCTGATGACGGCAACGGTCTTGATCATGAAGAACATGCAGGCCCCGATAATGATAAAATCAAGGACATTCTGAAGGAAGCTGCCATACAGTATGGCGGCTTCTGCTTTTACCACCTCTCCGCCCACCTTTACTTCAGGGCTGAGCACGTATTTAAGCGTATTGAAGCTGGCCCCGCCGGTAAGGGCGCCAAGGACCGGCATCAGGATATCATTCACAAGGGATGTGACAATCTTGCTGAATGCGCCGCCAATGATGACGCCCACAGCCATGTCGATGATATTGCCCTTGAGTATGAATGCTTTGAATTCTTTCATTACGTTGTTCAGGTTGTTCATTGAATCTTCCTCCTCGTTTGCAGTTTCATGTTTTTTATTCTGTTTTCCTGGATGACAGGAAATCGTTAATAATTTATCATTCCCGGCCCCCATGATTCCCTCTGCATGGCGCGGCCGGTTTTAAAATTCCGGGGCAGCTGACAAAAAGCAATTTCCAAACAGACCCTAATGCTCCAGGTCTGACTTGAGAAGTTCGTTGTACTTATCAATGATCCTGTAAAATGCATCCACATCCGCCTGGCCGCACTGTTCAATCAGATAAGATGTGGTCTGGGTAATGTCGGCCACGTCATATGCCTTGTGTACGCTGGAAAGACGCTGGCCTTTATCCGTCGCATAGAGACAGACGGATTTCTCATTGTTCTCCTTGAAGCGCTTCTCAACATATCCGGAATCCACCAGTCTTTTGATGACCTGGGAGATGGCGCTTTTGCTTTTGTGCCATAGCTTTGACAGTTCGGTGGCAGTGATTCCGGGACAGTCGTCGATGTATGTAAGGGTGTGTATCTCCATCATGTTGAAATTTTCATTCTCATATGTGTGATGGGCATAAATGTAATTGTGATATAAAATGACGAATTCATACAATGTATTCGCCCTTACATTCAGCTTCTGGTACGCGCTGTTGATATCTGTAAGATGGCTCATAAGGGGTCTCGGCTCCTGTTCTTAATATAATGTCTGTACATGTTATAGTAACATATCTGGAAAAGGCCTTCAATGCTTTCTTTTAACCAAAATAGGAAAAATAGTAAAGTAATAGAACAATATTGAAAAAATATAGTCGTTTTAATGTGCATAATGTCCTTATTACTAAAAAAAATACAAAATATATTGACATTATGCACGAAGTATTTTATAATATAGTTCATCGAGTGAACAATATTTGAAGACTTGCTTACACTTGGGAAAGGATGGTATGGAAGATGGACTTTGAGAAGTTCTGTAGGGAGAATTGTGTGGAACGCCGGGGTACCGGCACACTGAAGTGGGATTCACTCCAGGAGATTTTTGGGGATGGGGACCTGCTTCCGCTTTGGGTGGCTGATATGGAGATACAGTCCCCGTCTGTTGTCAGGGAGGCGCTGACAGAGCGTGTGAAGCACGGTGTTTTTGGCTATGGAAAGGTGGAGGATGAGTACTTTGATTCTTTCTTTGCATGGCAGAAGAAGCATCATGGCGTGGAACTTGCCAAGGAGAATGTCCGGTTCGCCACCGGGGTTGTGGGCTCCCTGTACGCGGCAGTAAGGGCGTATACCAAGGAGGAGGCGTCCGTAATCATCTGCCCGCCTGTGTATTATCCATTCTATGACGCTATTTTAAATACAGGCAGGAAGCTTGTGACCTGTGAGCTTGACAACGACCATGGATATTACAGCCTGGATTTTGAGAAGTTTGAGAAGGAAATCATTGACAACAAGGTAGAGATGTTCATCCTGTGTTCACCCCATAACCCGGTAAGCCGCGTATGGTCTGAGGAAGAACTGGATACCATGTTCTCCATCTGCCGCAAGCATGGCGTGCTGGTTGTTTCGGATGAGATCCATCAGGACTTTACATACGAAGGGAAGCCATTTGTATCTTCTGCCTGTGTGAAGGACGGCGGATACAAGGATATCCTGATTACCCTGAACTCCGGTTCCAAGACCTTTAACCTGGCCGGACTCATCCACTCCCATGTCATTATTTTTGATGGGAAGCTGATGGAGAAGTATGATGCCTATATTAAGGGCATTGGTTCCCCGGAGGTGAACCTGATGGGCATTACCGGCATGGGCGCTGCCTTTAGGGGCGGGGAGGAGTGGCTTCAGGATGTGAAGGCCCTGATCCGTCACAATTACGATTATATGAAGCAGGAATTTGCCAGGGAGCTGCCTGAGATCATTGTTACCCCCCTTGAGGGCACCTATCTGTCATGGATTGACCTTAGAAGCTATGTGCCGGGGGATGAGACCGCCAGGTTCATCCAGGATAAGTGCAGGCTGGCCTGTGACGTGGGCGAGTGGTTCAGCGTCATGGCCCAGGGATACATCCGCATTAACCTTGCCACGGATACAAAGAATATTAAAACTGCAGTCGCAAGCATCATCAATAACATCAAAGAAAGGTTGGGGGAATAAATGGCTGTTACGATTAGTGTAATCTGCTTTGTGGCTTATCTGGGATTTTTGTTTTATTTAGGAAAAAAAGGGAAATCTTTTAATGTACGTGTTGTGGCCGGCCTGTTTGGCGGTATTATCTTTGGCGCAATCTTAAAGACAGTGGCTGACGATGCAGCTGTTTCCGAGAGCCTGCGCTGGATCAGCCTGGTGGGAACCGCGTATACCAAGCTTTTGAAGATGATGGTCATCCCGCTGATTTTTGTATCCATCGTGTGTGCCATCATTAACCAGAAGTCAGGCAAGAACCTGGGCAAGATTACGGCCCTTGTGCTGGTAATCCTTCTGTCAACAGCAGCAGTGGCGGCTGTGGTGGGCGGCGTTACGGCCCAGACCTTCGGCGTCAGCGCAGAGGGACTGGAAATCGGCGAGGCAGAGACGCAGAAAACTGCCCAGCTGGAGGAAAAGGCCCAGGAGGGACTTTCCATTGAGAATACCATCATTGATATCATTCCGTCCAACCCAATCTATGCCCTGACCGGACAGGGAAGCAATGCAACCCTTTCCGTGGTGCTGTTTGCGGCATTTCTTGGAATCGGTGTCATCGGGGTGCGGACCTATGCCCCGGAACAGGCGGAGTTCTTCGGTAAAATCATGAACTCGCTTAATACCCTTGTGGTGGAAGTGGTCATGATGATTATCATGCTGACCCCATTCGGCATCTTCTCATTGATGACCAAGACCATTGCGGGAAGTGATTATACCAGCATACTGCGGCTTGTGACCTTTGTGCTTGCATCCTATACGGCCATCATCATCATGTTCGTCATTCACGGACTGATACTGGCCTTTGCAGGACTCAGCCCGTTTGTATATTTTAAGAAGGCCATGACCACGCTGGTATTTGCATTTACCTCCCGTACCAGTGCAGGTACCCTTCCTCTGACCATCCGCACCTTAACCGATGAGATGGGAGTGGACAACGGCGTTTCCAACCTGGCAGGTTCCTTAAGCACCTCCATCGGACAGAACGGATGCGCCGCAATCTATCCGGCCATGCTGGTAGTGATGGTTGCGCCCGCTGTGGGACAGCCTATCACGCCGTCTTTCTTCATCCTGATGGTAATTGTCATCACCTTTGCCTCCATCGGTATTGCCGGCGTGGGCGGCGGTGCAACCTTTGCAGGAATCACGGTATTATCCGCGCTTGGGCTTCCGGTTGGACTCGCAGGGCTGTTAGTTGGTATTGAGCCGGTCATCGATATGGCAAGGACAGCCCTGAATGTAAGCGACGGCATGGTGACGGCCCTGGTATCCGCCAAGATGACCAAGAACATAGATATGGATGCATATAATGATAAATCCAGGAACCTGGATAAGAAGCCTGCAGCGAAAGCATAATAATAAGCCGGGAAAACAGGCTGAGAGCAGAAAATAGACGGTAAAGGATGTGTGGACATGGGAAAACGTGTACTCGTTGTAGGAGGGGTTGCCGGCGGTGCTTCCGCGGCAGCCAGGGTAAGGCGCCTGGATGCGGATGCATCAATCACCATATTTGAACGGGGAGAGCATGTATCATTCTCGAACTGCTCCCTTCCCTATTATTTAAGCAGGACCGTGGAAGATAAGGACTGGCTTGTGCTTATGACGCCGGAGGGATTTAAGACGTCCTATGATATTGAGGTAAGGGTCAACAATGAGGTGTATGGCATTGACCGGGAGCGCCAGGTGGTCCAGGTCAGGGACAGCGTGTCCGGCCGGGAATACGAAGAGGCTTATGATGAACTGGTCCTTTCGCCTGGATCGTATCCAATCCGCCCTAAATCAATCGAGGGAGTATCTCTTCCCCACGTATTTACGGTGCGCAATGTGAATGACATCGCAAAGCTGGACCAGTACGTGTCCAGGGAGGAAATCCGCAACGTGGTTGTGATTGGCGGAGGTTTCATCGGGCTTGAGGTGGCTGAAAACCTGAAGACAGCCGGGAAACATGTGGCTGTGGCAGAAGCCGCGGACCAGATCATGACGCCGTTTGATTATGATATGGCCCAGATCCTGCAAAAGGAACTTTATGACCAGGGTGTGGAACTGGCTGTGGGGGATGGCGTTAAGGCCATTGCCGGGGATAAGGTTGTCCTGAACTCGGGAAAGGAACTGCCCTGCGACGCGGTAGTGCTCTCCATCGGCGTGCTGCCTGAGACGGGGCTTGCAAGGCAGGCAGGGCTTGAGCTGGGGGAAACCGGGGCAATCAAGGTTTCGGCTGATTACCGCACAAGCGACCCGCATATCTACGCGGTGGGGGATGCCGTCGAGGTATATAACCAGCTGACCCGCAGGCCGGCGAAGCTTCCCCTGGCCGGTCCGGCCCTGCGCCAGGCAAGGACTGCTGCTGACGCCATGTACGGCATACCGGGCAGGAACAGGGGGGTCATCGGCTCCTGCGCGGTAAGGCTGTTTGAACGGAACGCCGCTGCCACGGGGCTTAACGAAAGGGCGGCCAGGGCAGCCAATATTCCCTGTGACTCTGTGTATACCATGTCCATGGATAAGGTGGGACTGATGCCGGGAAGCGCGCCCATGCATTTTAAGCTTGTATTTGAAGTGCCCACCGGCCGGATCCTGGGAGCCCAGGCCATTGGGAAAGGCAATGTGGACAAGAGGATTGACGTGGTTGCTGCCATGATAGCCATGAACGGCACCCTGGAGGACTTAAAGGACCTGGAACTGTGTTATTCGCCTGTGTTTGGAACTGCCAGGGACGTGGTGAACCTGGCTGCCCTGGTGGGGCTGAATGTGCTTCATGGCGTATTTAAACAGGTTCATGTCAATGAGGTGCGTGGATTGGTGGAGAATCAGGCCTGCATCATTGATGTAAGGGGCAGGGATGAGTTCGAGGCAGGCCATCTCATAGGCGCAATCAATATCCCATTGGGCGAGCTGCGCCAGCGCACGGCGGAGATACCCAAGGACAGACCGGTATACCTGCACTGCAGGACCAGCCAGAGAAGCTATAATGCCATCATGGCCTTAAAGGGCCGCGGTTTTGACAATATCATCAACATTTCCGGTTCGTTCCTGGGAATCAGCTATTTTGAATATTTCACAGATGTGACAACCGGCCGTGAGAAGATTGTAACGGAATATAATTTTATGTAAATTAATACTGTAAAGGTTTCATCGGACGGCATGCCTGTAAGAGGGCGGTGCCGTCCGATTTTCAGATATCTGAGGCCGGGTCCGGCCAATTGTAACCGTTCAGACAGCCCATGGGAAGGTTGTTGGGAGATTATTTGGACAGGCTGAAAAACCACTTGCAATCCCGGACAATTTATGCTATACTGTGTAAGCTGTCTGGATTGACGGCAGTTTTAGCATCTGCGTGAGTCAGGACCTTACGGTGAGGGTGCGTATAACTTGAACAGTGCTGATATCTGTGCGTTCTGGTGACGGCGGGAGCCGGCTGCCTGTAATGTACAGAGGCAGATTGGCATACAGGCCGCGGTCGGAAACCGCAAATATTATCAGAGAGGTGAAAGAAATGAGAGAAGGAATCCATCCAAATTATTACCAGGCAAAGGTTGTGTGCAACTGTGGTAATGAGTTCGTAACAGGATCAACAAAGAAAGACATCCACGTGGAAATCTGTTCCAAGTGCCATTCATTCTATACCGGCCAGCAGAAGGCTGCTCAGGCCCGTGGACGTATTGATAAGTTCAATCGTAAGTATGGCATGAATGCTAACTAATAGGCAAAAAAGATGAGGGTTGGGCTTGGCATCAGGCTCAGCCCTTTCTGGTTTATGTGCCGCGGCGCCCGTACCGCGGCATCCAGCTAAGAAAGGTAAGAAAGGATGAAATATTCAGGAATTGGCGGTCAGGCCGTAATTGAAGGCATCATGATGATGAACGGCAATGATTACGCCATAGCGGTCCGCAAGCCGGACGGGGATATTGAGGTGAAAAAGGATACCTACGTAAGCATCACCAGGAAGCATAAGTTTCTTGGGCTTCCGTTTATCAGGGGTATTTTCAGTTTTATAGATTCCATGGTTGTGGGCATGAGGGCCCTGACCTGGTCCTGCAGTTTTTTTGAGGATGATGAGGAGGCCCAGCCCGGCCGGTTCGAGGCGTGGCTGGACAAGGTATTTGGGGAAAAGCTGGAGAGCGTGCTCATGAGTGTGGTCATGGTATTTTCCTTTGTCATGGCCATCGGCATATTCATGGTGCTGCCGCTGCTCATTGCCCGCTTCTGCAAAAGCTTCATCCCCTCAGAGACAGTGATGGCCATCCTGGAAGGCGTGATCAGGATTGTTATTTTCATTGGGTATATCAAGCTGGTATCCAGGATGGAGGACATAAAGAGGACCTTCATGTACCACGGTTCGGAACACAAGTGCATCAACTGCATTGAGCACGGGCTGGAGCTGACCGTGGACAATGTAAGGGCCAGCTCCAAGGAGCATAAACGCTGCGGCACCAGCTTCATCATGATTGTAATGGTCATCAGCATCCTGTTTTTCATGGTAATCCGCGTGGATACGATCTGGCTTAGGATTGTCAGCCGTATCGTGCTGATACCGGTGATTGCAGGCGTGTCCTATGAGTTCCTGCGCTTTGCGGGCAGACACGATTCCAAGCTGGTGAATATCTTAAGCCGTCCCGGCATGTGGATGCAGGGACTGACCACCACGGAACCGGATGACAGCATGATTGAGGTTGCGATTGCAGCGGTTGAAACCGTGTTTGACTGGAGGAGCTATCTGGATGAGGCGTTTCCGGGATGGAAGGAAAACAGCGCCCCAAGACAGGATGACGGTACAGGCGGGGCCTATGATAAAAAGGAACGCAAAGGAGCGGCAGGACATGACCATGCAGCAGCTGCTATGGCAGGGAACGGAGAAACTGAATAGGAGCAGCGTGCCGGACGCGGGTCTGGATGCAAGGTACCTTCTGCTGGAGGCATTTGGCGAAAGCCTGGCCTCCTTCCTGGCAATAAAGGATAAGACACTTCCTGAGGATGAGGAGACTTTCTTAAAGTGCAGGAAATATGAGGAGATGATTGACCGAAGGGCAGAGCGGATACCCCTCCAGCACCTGACAGGCGTCCAGGAGTTCATGGGATTTGAGTTTTATGTAAATGAACATGTGCTGATACCAAGGCAGGACACGGAGACACTGGTGGAGCTGGTATTGCAGGAGCAGAAGGGAAAGGACGCAGCGCTGTTGGACGTGTGCACCGGATCTGGCTGCATTGCAATCAGCCTGGCCCTTATGGGTGGTTTCCGGGATGTGACGGCCCTTGACGTGTCAAGGGAAGCCCTGATGGTTGCTGCCCGCAACGCGCAGCGTCTTCTGAAGGAGCATGAGGGGGATTTCAACCTGATTGAAAGCGACATGTTTGAGCGCCTGGAACCTGACCGCAGATATGACATCATTGTTTCCAATCCGCCCTATATACCCAGTCATGACATAGAAGGCCTGGAACCTGAGGTGAGGGACTACGAGCCCAGGATGGCCCTGGACGGAAGGGCTGACGGGCTTGCGTTTTACCGGATATTGGCACAAGGATGCAGAAAGCATCTTGCCCCCGGGGGCTGCGTGTATATGGAGATTGGATTTGACCAGGGACTGCCGGTAAGGCAGATGTTTGAGGCGCATGGATATGTGCAGGTGGAAGTAATGAAGGATATGGCCGGGCTGGACCGGGTGGTGCGTGCAGGTTGGAAGGAGACAGGAGAGAATTATGTTTGACAGATTAGATGATATGTTAATCCATTATGAGGAATTGATGCTGATGCTGGGTGACCCGGCTGTGACCCAGGATACCAAACGGTTTACCCGGCTGATGAAGGAGCAGGCAGACCTGGCGCCCATTGTGGAGGCTTATAAGCAGTATAAGCAGGCCAAGCAGGACGTGGAGGACAGCCTGGCCCTTCTTGAGGAGGAAAACGATGAGGAGATGCGCGAGATGGCTAAGGAAGAGCTGTCTGATGCCAAGAAGCGTATCGAGGAACTGGAGCATGAACTGAAAATCCTCCTGCTTCCCAAGGACCCCAATGACGACAAGAACATCATCCTGGAAATCCGGGCAGGCGCGGGCGGCGATGAGGCGGCCCTGTTCGCAGCAGAGCTGTACCGCATGTATTCCAACTATGCGGACAGCCACAGGTGGAAGGTTGAGATCATCAGCCTGAATGAGAACGGAATCGGCGGCTTCAAGGAAGTGGTGGCAATGGTTACCGGTAAGGGGGCGTACTCCAAGCTTAAATATGAGAGCGGGGTACACCGCGTGCAGCGGGTTCCCGAGACAGAATCCGGAGGCCGCATCCATACCTCCACTGCAACGGTTGCCGTCATGCCCGAGGCGGAGGAAGTGGATGTACAGATTGATATGAACGACATCCGTATTGACGTGATGCGTGCGTCCGGCAACGGCGGCCAGTGCGTCAATACCACGGATTCCGCGGTACGCCTGACCCATATGCCTACCGGAATCGTGATATACAGCCAGACAGAGAAGTCACAGCTCCAGAACAAGGAAAAGGCCTTCCGCCTGCTGCGTTCCAAGCTGTACGACATTGAACTGGAGAAGCGTCAGAGTTCCGAGGCAGAGGAACGCCGCAGCCAGATTGGCACCGGCGACCGTTCTGAGAAGATCCGCACCTATAATTTCCCCCAGGGCCGTGTGACGGACCACAGGATTAAGCTGACTTTATATAAGATTGATTCCATTATGAACGGGGATATACAGGAACTGCTGGATAACCTGATTGCAGCGGACCAGGCGGCGAAGCTGGCTAAGATGAATGAAGCAATATAGTCCTGCCGGATTACCGCGGGGGCTGAATGCTGATGGTATATGATAATGACTGCCCGCAAGGTGCGATATTCCTCAAGGGCAGTCATTTTTTAATATTTTAAGCGTTTTTTTAAGTACCACAAAACAATTCCGGCATACTCCATCCTTTTGCCCTCGGAATCAAAATCCTCATATACCGCATACATTTTTTCGAGCATTTTCCGGTTCCAAATACCGTTTTTTTGCAATCTGCTCATTTCCAGGATACAGGCATTTAACTTCTTCTTCCTATTCTCCTTCAGCATATGAGGCTTTGAATTAAGGTTTAAGGTCACATTGATATCTTTTTCGATATCCGTATCTTGGGAAAATATAGCGCCTGTGGCGGAACTGTAGTTAATATGCCGCAGCGTGGATTGGTCCAGAGGATTGATTTTGATAAATTCACTGCCTTTATGTGTATCACATGTATCATCAGAACCTTTTGTCCCATTTATGTGTCCAAGGCATACGCCTAGCATATTCTGATAATTCAGACATTCAATGTCAGTTAGATGCTCCTCCGGATACCAATGTTCAATTTTCATCCTCTTCTTATCTATTCTCCTCATACAGTAGGCACATAGATATCCTTGCTCTTCCAGTAAGTTTTTGCGGATATCATCCTTGTCTTTGTACCCGTCATAATAAGCAAATTTTTTCTTCCGATACTTGGTCAGGGAATCCGGTTCATTGCCTTTCTTGATGTATATCATTTATTCCTCCCAATTAATGGTCTCAAAATCGTATCTTGTCCTAAGCTCTACTAATAATGGATGCGTTGGGGCGGTGGTTGTTTCTAACCGTTCTAATATGTTTTTTGCTTCCTCATATTTTTCAGAGTCCATGGCGTTATAAAATGCATCAACCTGTTGCTGGACATTTTCCGGAATTTCTTTTGTTCCTTGAAAGACTGACATGGAAGTATTGACATCGATTCCATAGTGGGAATATCCGTAAACAGGTTCTGTTCCGTCCACATCTATCAGCCAGATTTTTTTTGCGGATGCAAAGAGGACAGGTGAATGCGTGGCAGCAATGAACTGTACATTAGGAAAAACATTCCTTAATGCTTCAATTACATTCCACTGCCACTTTGGATGTAAATGCATATCAATCTCATCAATCAGGACAACACCGCAAGTATCTGTGATTTTCTCCTTTTTCATAGGGTTTAATATGGCCATGCGGTATGCGATGTCAAAAACCATCCAGATAAGGGACTGATAACCAGCACTCAGCTGCATGACAGGAAGTATCTGCCCATCCTTTTGGTATAATAATTCCTCATTCTGTTTATCATAAAATACGCAGTGTCCCGTATTGGCTTCCATGTTATCCATAAAGTCCGCGACTGCCTTTTTTGCTGCTTCATATTCGGCAATCCTTGCTTCCTTCTGCCAGGCCACCTGTTCCATCCTTACGCACCAGTTAAGTAAAAGCTTTATATTAGATGCTTCCAAAAGTGAATCTGTATATCCCACTGTCCTGAAATACTGTTTCCTGAAGACATTCTCCGGCTTTTCCCGTTTTTGGGACCATACCCTGCCCGCTCCTAAATAAGCAAGGACTGGCAGCGTGGATTCACTGTCTTCTGCCATGTTTTCTGCCTTCCTGCAGATATTGCGGGGTTGGATGGTGCTTCTGGATGCTTTAATACTGGTCCGGCCTCTGGTCCACTCGAACATTTCCCCATCCAGCCTGGCCCTCATGGTGACCTCTACAGGCACCATGTGTTTTTTTCCATAGGAACCATCGCCTATTTTTGAATATACGGTGCGGATTTCATCGGTTGAGAAATGTCTGGTGGCAACGCCCTCAAGCCCGGCAACAAATCCTCCAAGTCCGACAGCGATTGCTTCCAGGATAGAGGTCTTACCCTTGCCGTTAATTCCTTTTATTAAATTAAATCCAGGTTTGAAATCTATCTTTATTTCTTCAATGCCTTTAAAATTTTTTATTGTAACATCTGATATGATCATTTCAGACCTCCATTTTTAGCATTTATGTCTTTTGATACGTGTTTATAAGTATTTTACCATAAGATTGCCTGCCTTTCGATTGATTTCCAAATTTTCCTTCGACTTTTCTCCATTTATATTGACAAGGAATTAAAGAAGTGATAAGAATATTAAAATTTCCCTGTAACGTTCCGCCCTTTTTCATCACCAATTAACATAAGGAGGAAATGCATATATGGATTCCATGGAAGAAATCTATTTAAAGCACGGAAAAATGGTATATGGTTTTCTCTTGACCCGGACACAGGACCCGGATCTGGCGGAGGAACTGACCCAGGAAACATTTTACCGGGCAGTGAAGAATATTGGCAAATATAAAGGGAAAAGCAGCGTCTCCACCTGGTTGTGCGGCATAGCGAAGAATCTGTGGTATGAGCATGCGCGCAGCCGGAAGAACCATGTGACGCTGGAGGAGGCAGGGGAAATCCCTGTGGACTCCGCCGAAACCCAGCTGTTCCATTCCTGGGACAGCATACAGATCCTGAGGCTGATACACAATCTGGAGAATCCCATGCGGGAAGTGATGTATCTCAGGCTGGTGGGCAACCTGACATTTGGGCAGATTGGCGAGATCATGGAGAAAAGTGAGAACTGGGCAAGGGTGACCTATTACCGCGCAAAAGAGCGGGTGGTGAAGGAGGCAGAGAAATTATGAGCAGGAAAATACCGTGTGATATCATAAAAGACCTGATGCCTTTGTATGTGGAGGGCCTTACGTCAGAGGAAACAGGGCGCGAGATTGAGGCGCATCTTGAAGGGTGCGGGGAGTGCAGGGACCTGTATAAGCGTATGAAGCAGGAGGTGGAAGGCGGGAAAGACGCTGGGGGCAGTGCCAAAGCAGGGGAGATTGATTATCTGAAAAAGGTGAAACGGAGAAACCTGAGGAACGTGGTCCTGGGCGCGTGCGCCGTGTTCCTTGCAATGGTGCTGGCCTTATCCATAAAGCTGTTCATGATCGGATATCCCTCGGACTCCTATATGATAACCTATACGGACATTAATGACGGCCAGGTGAGGGTGGGAGGAACGTTTTATGATTCGGCCTCTGTTTTTAGCAGGTATAAAATTGTCAGGAAGGCTGACGGGACAGAGGAAATGGTCATCTATGCATGCCTTCCGTCACCCTGGAACCGCAGCGGCACCTTCAACCTGGAGGTGGGCCTTCCCCCGGAGGGGACACGGCTGGACATCAGGGGCATGACCGTTAAAAGCAACGGGGAAGTGGTAAGCAGGCAGGCCAATGAGCTGTATAAGGCAAAGAATCCGTATATCGGGGACGCGTCTGCCAATGGAAGGCTGGCCGGGCTTGTGGGCATATCAAGGTCCCTTGGCAATTTTGGGAATGAGCTACAGACCTCCAAAGAGCCCTATGGCTGGACTTTGGAGTTTGAGGACAGCACATCTAATTCCGCTGTGTTTGAGGAGAGGATGAAGGGATATGCCTGTATGCTGATTGCGCTTACGGGAAACCTGGGGGAAGTGGAATGGAATTATACGGTGGAACTGGAGGATGGCCCGGTTCAGCGAAGCGGCAGGATGACAGAGGCGGAGTGCTCCGAATATGTGGGCGCCCCTGTCAAGTCCTTTGCAGACAGCCCGGAGGGCGTGCAGGCGCTTCTGGATTTGCTGGAAATCAGCGGCAGGTAAAAGGGTGAGGCCAAAAACGGATAGTGTAAAAAAGGGGCCGGACCAGCCGGCGTTCTGTCAGTATCCAAAAGCCAGCGCCCCGCCGTCAACCGCAAAATCCTGGCCGGTCATATAGCTGGCGCCTGAGCCGCAGAGGAAGCTGGCAAGGGCGCCCAGGTCCCTGG
>ERZ894236.975-NODE-975-length-25109-cov-11.2765_pt1 | contig 25109 bp, 20 predicted proteins | sample MGYA00380297_ERZ894236 | MGnify/ENA primary metagenome ERZ894236 (study PRJEB32331, sample SAMN06328420) | human gut metagenome | biome: human gut microbiome; feature: stool | host: Homo sapiens | collected 2014-08-04 ... | reverse complement strand
CTCTCCCCTTGAGAGAGAACACCTTTGTTCTTTATTAAAATAAACCATTTCCTTTCAAATTGCAAGCAGTTTTTCGGGAAAACATGTTTTTTATTCTAATAAGCATTATTAAGCTGTCTTAATATCTTAGGACTCAAGCCTTGCCCACGGAACCGAATAATTCCATCTTTTCTTTTACGGTTGCCTTGATTGCATCTGCGCCCGGGGCAAGCAGTTTCCTTGGGTCAAAGCCCTTGCCGCTCTTGTCCTTGCCTGCCACGATGTACTCCCTGGTAGCTGCTGCAAAGGTAAGCTGGCACTCTGTGTTAACATTAATCTTGGCAACGCCCAGGCTGATTGCCTTCTTGATCATATCTTCAGGGATACCGGTTCCGCCGTGAAGCACCAGAGGCATGTCGCCTACAGCCGCTTTCACATTCTCCAGCACGTCAAAGCGCAGGCCTGGCCAGTTCTCCGGATATTTGCCGTGGATATTGCCGATGCCTGCTGCCAGGAAGTCGATTCCCAAATCAGCAATGGCCTTGCACTCATTTGGATCCGCACACTCGCCAAGGCCAACAACGCCGTCTTCCTCACCGCCGATGGAGCCCACCTCAGCTTCCAGGGACAGTCCCATGTTATGTGCAATCTTAACCAGTTCCTTGGTCTTCTCAATATTCTCCTCAATCGGATAATGGGAGCCATCGAACATGATGGAGGTAAATCCTGCCTTGATACATTTATAGCAGCCCTCGTATGAGCCGTGGTCCAGGTGCAGGGCAACCGGAACCGTGATGTTCAGTTCTTCCATCATGGCCTTCACCATGGCAGATACTGTCTTAAAGCCTGTCATATACTTTCCTGCGCCCTCTGATACGCCCAGGATAACCGGAGATTTGAGTTCTTCTGCTGTCAGCAGCACGGACTTGGTCCACTCAAGGTTATTGATGTTAAACTGTCCAACTGCATACTTGCCTTCCCTAGCCTTGTCAAGCATCTCTTTTGCTGAAACTAACATTTGATACCCTCCTTATAAAGTTTGTTATTTTATTAACTATCTCACCTATTATATCGCAGCTGCGAACAAAAAGGAAGATGTTTTTTTAATTTATAGTCCATATCCCGTCAGGACCAGAATGTCCCGCATTAAATGCCCTGCCCGTGCCATTGGAAAACCAGTCCGGCAAAACAGTAAGGTATTTAGTATGGGTAATGCTATGAATCAGATCCCAAGAATAGCTTTTACCGTTGCTTCCATTTTATCCACATCGCACTCCGTATTGTGGCGTATCGGCGCATGGCGGATTTCTTCAACCGCAGCAGGCACATCCACGCCGCACAGGCTGCTCAGGGCATCTACCACTTCAAATCCGTCTTTGCCCCTGATGCTCTCAGGCCCGGCAATGGCTTCCATCACACTGTCAGAAAACTTGTAGGGACTTGCCGTGGAGGCAATGACGGTCTTTGCCGTGTCGCCGCTTTTTGCCCTGTAGTCCCCGTATACAGCAGCTGCAACGCCTGTATGGGTGTCAATCAGGTAACCGGTGCTGTCAAATATCCTCTTGATGGCGGCCGCATTTTCTTCCTGGGTTGCAAAGCCGCCTGCGAAATCAGACATGAACGCCCTCATATCCTCTGTGACGGTATAGCTGCCCTTCCCGGACAAGTCCTGCATCAAAGCCTTGTTGGCCCTGGCGTCGCAGCCCGTGCTCAGATAAATCAGGCGTTCCAGGTTGCTGGAAATCAGGATATCCATGGACGGGGAATTGGTGAGTATGAAATCCCTCTTCCTGTCATAGGTTCCCGTGGTAAAGAAATCATACAGCACCTTATTGTCATTGGACGCACAAATCAGAGTCTTAATCGGAACGCCCATGCGTTTTGCAAAGTAGGCTGCCAGGATATTACCGAAGTTGCCTGTGGGAACCACCACATTAATCTGCTCGCCTCCTGCAATCTCCTCATTGGCCAGAAGCCTTGCATAGGCATATACATAGTAAACGATCTGCGGGACCAGCCTGCCGATATTGATAGAATTGGCGGATGAGAACTGGAAGCCCTTTGATTCCAGCAAAGCCTCCAGGGACTTGTCCCCAAACAGCTTCTTCACACCGGTCTGGGCATCGTCAAAGTTGCCGTGGATTGCCACCACGTTTGTGTTAGCGCCCTTCTGGGTGCGCATCTGGAGTTCCTGGACCTTGCTGACCCCGTCCTTTGGATAAAATACAATGATACGGGTGCCCGGTACATCTGCAAAGCCAGCCATGGCAGCCTTACCCGTGTCCCCGGAGGTGGCCGTCAGGACCACAATCTCCTTATCCACCCGGTTCTTCTTTGCCGCCGTGGTCATAAGGTGGGGCAGGATGGAAAGGGCCATGTCCTTAAATGCTATGGTGCTTCCGTGATACAATTCCAGGAAGTATGCTCCGTCAGCCTTTGCCAGGGGCGCGATCTCTTCTGTGTCGAACTTGCTGTCATAGGCCTTTGTTATACAATCCTTAAGTTCCTCGGGACTGTAATCCGTAAGGAACAGCTTCATGACCTCATAGGCCGTCTCCTGGTAGGTCATGGCCCCAAGCTTCTCCATGGGTACGTCAAGCTCCGGTATCTCTGTGGGCATGAACAGGCCGCCATCCTCTGCCAGTCCCTTCAGGATGGCCATGGATGCCGGCACGCCTGTCTCACCGCCCCTTGTACTCTGATAGGTTAATCCCATACTCTTGTCCTCGCTTTTATATTATGTTCACATTTATTATTGAAATATTAACACATTTCACCGGCCGGTGCAACTGAAATTCAGAACGGTTGCAGCGGCCGGGAATATATGCTACAATGAATCCAAAGCAGTACATCTGATTATTCTAAAAAGTCTATCCGATTCAGGTTAAACTCGTATCTTGCTTTAAACCCCATCCATAACAAATATGCAGGATAGGAGGGAAACCTATTTCTGCATAATAACAAAAGAAAGAGAGGTAATTATGCAGGAAAAGGCAGACAGCAGGAAAGGCAGGCTGAAAAGCTATGATGAGAGGAGGAAAAAGGTCAGCCAGTTTAATTTAACAAGTGACATATTTTTCGGTAAAACAGTAGAAGATATAGAAGCCTGCCAGGAAGTGGTACAAATCCTCACACGGAAGAAACTAAAGATTAAATCCGTGAAAACCCAGTATTCCATCCGCAATGTGGAAAACCGCTCCGTGGTATTAGACGCTCTGGCCGAGGATGAAGAAGGCCGTCTGATAAACGTGGAAATGCACCCTCAGGAAGATGAAGACCACGTCCGGCGGGTACGCTATCATCTAAGCGGCATTGACATGAGTTACCTTGAAAAGGGGAATGATTTTGAGGCCATTCCGGAGGTTTACCTGATTTATATCACGAAAAAGGATTTCATCGGAAGGAACAAAGGGATTAACGAGATAAACCGGATTGTGGATGGGACCGGGACTATTTTAGACAATGGGGTCCATGAGTTATATGTCAATTTTGAAGGAGCAGCGGACACGCCGGAACAAAGGGAACTGCTGGATTATATGGAACACTCGGCAGCTGATTATGAGACCGGGACCTTCCCGCATTTAGCTGCAAGGGTCAGACTGCTGAAGGAAAAGAAGGAGGGAATCGATATTATGTGTGATATTCTTGAAAAGGAACGGGCCGAAGGAAAGGCTGAAGGAAAGGCTGAAGGAAAGGCCGAGGGAATGGCGGCAGGGATAGCGGCATTCATCCTGGATAACCTGGAGGAGCATAAGACGGAAGAACAGATACTGGCCAAACTGGTAAAGAGGTTTTCCCTGAGCCGGGAGGAAGCCGGGAAGTATCTGGCTGAGTATGTTCCAAAGGATTAATATGGGACATGGCCGAATCCATGGCTGATGAAACACAGATGATTGAACATGACCGGGTTCATTCAGATTCTGCTTGATTCCTCCGGATGGTTTCTATATAATTGAGTATCGCCTGTTTTTCGCATAGGTGTGAATGACAGGGATTGGTATCATGAAGATTGATATCATCCGGATCCATATCCCTATGGATACCCGACACTTTGACCAGGAGGAATCTTCAATGATTTATCAGCATATAAAAACCGGAACATTCATAAGCCGCCCCAACCGTTTCATTGCCCATGTGAAGCTGGAAGGCCAGACTGTTGTCTGCCATGTGAAAAACACAGGGCGGTGCAGGGAGCTGCTGATTCCCGGCGTAAAGGTAATCCTTCAGTACCATCCCGATGCCGCTGCAGCCGGACGCAAGACAGAATATGACCTGATTGGGGTATATAAGGGAGATATCTTGATTAACATGGACTCCCAGGCGCCGAACCGGGCGGCCTGGGAATGGCTGGTCGGACTGGATTGCATTCCCGGACTGCCTGGCTGGGCGCCTGACAGCCTGCGGCGCGAGGTGACCCACGGTGATTCCCGGTTTGACCTGGCATTTACCCTCAATGAGATGAATGGCAGCAGGACACGGCCTGCGTTCATGGAGGTAAAGGGGGTAACCCTGGAAACAGATGGCATGGCCATGTTTCCGGACGCGCCCACTGAGCGCGGGATCAAGCATCTTCACGGATTGGCAAGGTCGGTGCTGGAAGGTTATGAAGCCTATGTACTGTTTGTCATCCAGATGAAAGGAGTCCATGGATTCAGGCCCAATGACACCACCCATCCTGCTTTTGGCGATGCGCTGCGGGCAGCGGCAGCGGCCGGCGTCCATGTCCTTGCATATGACTGCGCCATAACACCGGCTGCCATGACGATTGATGCTCCGGTGGATGTGATTCTGGAATGACTCAGTAAATGGGGGACCGGGGCCCCCACATCCATGGAAGCCCCGGCCATCCCATCCGGATTCTCCGGATTATATTCCCTTTATCATAACCTCAAATTACATGTGCTGCAGCCAGACCTTCACCTGCTGCATCCGCATCCGGAGTTACATCTGCCGCATCCGCAGCCGGAATTGCACCCGCAGTTACCGGTTGACGCGGCGGAGGCGGTGCGCCCTGCTGCCTGGGCAGCGGTCCTGGCAACAGGTGACTGGTTGCACTGGTTATTGGCGTAGAATCCGGCCATATATCCCTGCCAGTATAAATTGCAGTTGCGGCAGCCGCAGCCGCTGGCAGCTGCTGCACTGGCCGTGTTCGCACAGGCAGTATTCCCATAATAAGCCGCAGTTCCATAACCATCTGTATTTCCATAACAGGTACCGCCGGCAGCATATGCCGCACCCGCGTTCACAGCTGTCCCGCCATAATTCACACCATTTCCACTACAACCACCACATTCATTATAATTCATATTTTATATTCTCCTTTCAATTAGGTTGTACTCTATTATATGGGCATGTACGGAATGTGTGACAGGCCTGTTCCTCCCCCCGGATAAGCGCCCTGCATATAATATAATAACAAACCTGAACCGGTGATTTATTATGGTCTATCCTTTAAATGAACTCAATCCAGGTGAAACAGCCGAGGTGGTCTGGATCATCAGCGACCCATATATGTCTGACAGGCTGGACTCCCTGGGTTTTTCCTTCAAGGAGCATATAACCTGCATCCTTGGCGGCAGCAGGGATTCCATGTCTGCCTATCTCATACGCGGCACCCTGATTGCGCTTCGCACTGAAAATGCAAAGGAAGTGCTGGTACGTTCCTTAGGGTGTGTCTGAAAATTGCTTTCCGTCAGCTGTGCGTCCTGCCGGCAGCAGAAACAGGGGCCGCAGACGCAGCCCCTGACCAAAACATGAAATCCTCCTATCCTTTGTCATCCCACCTGTTCCATGATTGCCTTCAGACGCCCTGTTTCTGACTCCGTTGTACGGAGCACAGGTTTCTTACAGCAGTCCTTTATCCGGACTCCCCTTAGGAGCATTGCCTTTTTAAGGGTTCCCACAAAAAACGGATTGATATCGTAGATACCCATTAACAGGTCCACCTTTTTCTGGAGGGCAAAGGCAGTATCCCAGTCCTTCCGGTTCACAGCCTCCTGCCAGCTTACCAAAAGCTCCGGATATACATTGGACAGGGCGCCGATACAGCCCGCGCCGCCGCAGGCAGCATTGTGGATTAGGTTCTCGTCAAAACCGCAGTATACCTCAAATTCAGGGAATTCCTCCCTCACCATTGTAAGGATGCTTCTGGTATGGCCCATCTCTGAAACCGAGTCCTTCAGTCCCACGATATTTTTGTGCCTGCGCAGCAGGTTCAGGACAATTTCCGGTTTTACGTCATATCCGGTCCTGGCAGGAAAATTATAGATGTACAGAGGCCCGTTAATCTTGTTTGCCGCCTCATCATAAAATGCTTCAATGGATGCATCGTCAATGGTAAAATAGTAAGGGCTGATCAGCATCACGCCGTCCGCTCCCGCCCGGAGGGCGTAGTTGCTCAGCTCCACTGTTTCCTCCATGCTGTCACATGCGGTTCCAAAGAATACCTTTGCCCTCTTATTAATATATGGGACCGCCATGTCAATCAGCGCTTTTTTCTGTTCCATGTTCAGGGCATAGAACTCACCGCTGCTCCCAAGTATCAGCAGGCCTGCGATGCCGCCTCCGATTAAATGGTCGTATATGTTTTTATTGCCCTGTAAATCCAGTTCTCCATTCTCATCAAATGCAGTTACAACCGGAGTGTAAAAGTTCACGTTCATATAGTTCCTCCCTAGCCGATTCTATTTGTCAGTTTACCTATTTTCTCTATCTCGCATGTTACCTGGTCGCCCTTTTTCATATAACGGGGCGGGTCATACCCCATACCCACGCCGGAGGGGGTTCCTGTAGCAATTATGTCCCCGCACTCCAGTGTGATGCACTGGGACAATTCCGATATGAGCCACGGAATGCCGTGGATGAAACTGCGCGTATTGGAGTGCTGGCGCAGCTGCCCGTTGACAAAGCTTTTTACTTCCAGCTCCACGGGAAAGGGCAGTTCCTCCCGGCCCACGATTACCGGCCCCATGGATGCGTATGTGTCCAGGCTCTTTCCGTAAAACCACTGGCCATGTGCCGTCTGCAGGTTCCTGGACGAGATGTCATTAAAGATAGAATATCCGAATATATATTCCTCTGCCCTGCAAGCCGGTATCTTCTTTCCGTCTTTGCCAATGATGACCGCCAGTTCCACCTCGTAGTCCAGCGCCTCATCCACATCCAGCCTGCCCTCAATCCGTCCGCCAGGACCCATAAGCCGCAGCGCCCGCTTGGAGAAGTATACTGCCTTGGGCGGCTTTTTAAAACTTTCTTCCCCCAAATGTTCCTCTGTTTCCTTTAGATGGTCTTCATAATTCACACCCACGCACAGGATATCGTGAACCGGCCGTTCTATGGGCGTAAGAAGCCTTACGGAATCCAGGTCATATACCGGTTCTCCCAAACATCCGGAAACCGGCGGCTCTGGTAAGCCGCCGGAGATACCGGCATGTTTTATGAAGTCCATCATATCCCCCTTCTTCAGTCCGGGAACAAAGGATGACGCCGGGATAACCCGGTTCCCCTCCAAAAGGATGCCAACCTCTGCTTCCTTTCCAGGGGCCATAAACCTTATGTATTTCATGATACACCTCTTTTTTTCATTGCTCCGTCCTTATATGGCTACATATAATTACATACCCTGGCAATGGCCATTTCCGTATAGCCCAGGGCTTCTGCCTTGGTCAGCTTTCCGTCAGCCACCTGCTTTATTTCCATCAACAGCTCATCCCCTAATTCCTCCAGGGTCTTTTTGCCGTAGATATAGGGGCTGGCATCAATGTCAATGTTATCGGACATGTTTGCATAGGTTACTTTATTTCCCGTTATCTTGATGACAGGCACGATCGGGTTGCCGGTTGGGGTCCCGCGGCCAGTGGAGAACAGGCATATCTGGCAGCCGCCGGCAGCCATCCCCGCAACGGATGAGGGGTCGTTTCCTGGCGTGTCCATGATGACCAGGCCCATGTTCTTATCTACCTGTTTCGCATAGTCATAGACCTCATTGACCGGTGCATGGCCGCCCTTATGGATGCAGCCCAGGGACTTTTCTTCCAGTGTTGTCAGGCCGCCTTCCATGTTGCCCGGGGACGGGTTCCCCTCCCTCACGTCATGGCCCACAAGGCGGATGGCATTTTCATAATCATGTACAATCTGGTAAATGCGCTGGCTGACCCTCTCATCCTTTCCCCGCTTTGCCAGTATGTGTTCCGCGCCAATGAATTCAGTTGTCTCAGACAGGATGGATGTGCCCCCGATTTCCGCCATACGGTCGCTGATCTCGCCGATAAGCACATTAGAGGCAAGGCCGGAAGTGGGGTCTGAGCCGCCGCATTCTGTTCCGATAATCAGTTCAGACATGCCGAATGCTTCCTGGGCAAGCATGGACGCATCCATTGCCATCTGCCTGGCCGCGCGCACCGCCTTCTCAATGGTGGCAATGGTACCGCCGTTTTCCTGGATGATGAAATGCTCCAATGGCTTGTTGGTGCGTTCCCTGATTGCGTCCAGGACCAGGTCCATCTGGCAGTTCTCACATCCCAGAGAGATGACCACGGTCCCATATACATTAGGATTGGCCGCATAACCAGCCATCACGTCCATGGTAAATTGCTGGTCCGATGGTACCTGTGAACATCCATTCTGATTGTTAAATGTAACTGCGTTTTCTACCTGGGAGGCAATAATCCTTGTTGTATCAGAAGCACATACGCTGGCCGGGAGGATTAAAACCTTATTGCGGATCCCTACCCTTCCATCCGGTCTTCTGTATCCCATAAATGTCATTTCCTTCATTACTTTCTTATCCATTGTGTCAACCCCCTTTTATAATTGTTCCCTGTGGTTCTCAACATTGTGTGTATGTACATGCTCTCCTGCCTGGATATCCCTGGCAGCCAGCCCGATATGCTCCCCATACTTGACAACCGGTTCTCCCTTTTGCATATCCCTGATTGCGAATTTGTGGTAAATGGGTATGTCCGTGACAGCCGTAACCTCATGGAGCCCGCCGGTCTTATCCAGCCACGCCGCGGCCTGGCCTGCTTTAACCGGTTCAATGGCAACGGCTACCGTATCTTTTTCGTCAATAATCATTGCATTTGTAATTATTTCGCTCATTCTAATCATCCTCCACCATTTGTCCTATTATTTATTCAGTTTTAAGCGGCATTTTGGGACAGCCGTACTTCTTGGCCCAGTAGCTTGTCATCAGGGGCGCGATGATTGCCGTTACCACCACGGCCGCTGCCACCTGGGTGGTTGCACCGGATACATACGGCTCAAGGGCCGGGTCCGCCATGGCCACCACGGCCGGGACAGCCACGGCATTGCCTGCGGTTGTGGCAACTGCCCAGCCCGCATATCCGGGACGCCTGCCAATCATCCTGTCGCAGAATACGATAAACGCACCGCCCACAAATACAGAGATAAGACCTAAAATCACGCCAGGTATACCGCCCTTAAGGACATTCATAAGATTGATTCCCGCTCCCAGGGTCAGTCCCACAAAAGGAATCATTACAGAGCCTGCAGGGGAAACAAAGTCCGCAAACTTCTTATCCATATTCCCCAGGATCATGCCCACCAGGATGGGGGTCACGGTTGCAATCAATGCCTGGATGGGAATATTGGCAAGCCCCGATACGCCCATGGCAATCATGGTCATGAACGGTCCGTCATTTAACGCCAGCAGCGCCATTGCGCCTCCGTCCACATCATCTCCGTAGGTCTGCATCAGAGCCAGGTATACGGAGCCGTTGCTGTTGGTTACGGCGCTGATGATTGCCAGTGCAGATAATCCCAGGACACCGGCAGGTCCAAATATCTTACCTACGGCAATACCGATCACTGAGCCGATACAAAACTTTGAAAGCAGCAGAATGCCGCCCCGCTTCAGAACCCTTCCGATATCGCCCAGCTGCAGCGTGGTTCCCAGGCATACAAGCTGGATACCCATGGCGGTTGCTGCGCCTGCATTGGAAAATGTTGCTGTTGTAAGGGAGCCCAGCTGCAGCGCCTGGGGAAAAAAGGTGTTTAAGACCGCGCCAATCAGCAGCGGCACAATCATCATTCCGGCAGGAACTTTTTTAAGGAAATTCATTATCATAGTTTTACCCCTCTCTTCTTTGATTGTACGTATATTCGTACGATATGCGCATTCTCGTACGTCACATAAAAAGAATATATCTGATTCAATAAAAAGTCAATATCAATTTAACATTTTGACAGATTACACAAACATATACATTTTATATTGTACATGTTTACTAATGGCTTTCTCAAAATTTCCTCTGGTATAATAGACTCAGCAAGTTAAAAGGAGCGGACAATGCCAAATACAGAACATAAACCAACCGAGCGTGTTTTAAACATACTGGAGCTGCTGGGAACCACCCCATCCGGACTTAGCCTTTCTGATATAGCCAAGCAGATCGGTTCCCCCAAGACAACCGTGGCCCCTATCCTGCACACCATGGCCAGCCGGAACTTCATTGCATACCACAAGGACAGCAGCCTTTACACCATAGGCATCGGCGCCTACCTGGCAGGAATTTCCTATTACGGTGAAAAGAGCATCATGCAGTTCATTAAATCCGAAATGGAATATGCGGTCAATGAAACAAACGAAATCTGCCAATTCGGAATCCGTTCCGATAACAGCGTGCTCTATATAGCAAAGGTGGACTCAAAGGAGGCCATACGCCTTGTATCCAGTGTGGGGAAACGGCTTCCCCTCTACTGCACGGCCCTTGGAAAAGCCCTGCTGTACCAGCTTCCCTTTGAAAAGGTAAGGGCCCTGTACCCTAACGGTCTGGAAAAGTTCACCGAATATACCATCACTGATTTTGAAACACTAAAAAAAGAGTGGGATGAAATCAACGCCAGCAAATTCGCCCATGAGAAAAAAGAAACCGCCCTGGACATCTGCTGCTATGCAGTCCCTATCTGCTGCAACCAGAAAACCATTGCCAGCCTGTCCATCAGCGTTCCAGCCTTCCGGGACACGGAGGAAAAAGCCATATTGATAAAAGATATACTTAAAAAGGTGGGAAATACAATCGAACAGTATTTGTTTGAGAATAATTTGGATGAGAATGCGTTCTGCATTTATGAAGGGTAGGATTTTAGAGATAAAGGGGTAGGTGCATCCGTCCGTGAGCGGAATGGGGATGGGGGGCGGTGGATACGCCTGCGGGGCTAGCAGGTCTAAGCCTATGGGAAGCGGTGCTGGACAAGAGTCTGGCCGCCTAACTCGCGCTCAGTTTCTTCCGGGTATTTTGTTATCGGGCTCAGACAAAGGCGCCAGACTCTTAGCACCGCTTCCCATAGGCTAAGACCTGCACGCCCCTGTAGATGCATCCACCGCCCCCATCCCCATTCCGCTCACCCGCTACGTCTCGACAGCCTCCTGCATCACACAAATCAGAAGTGTGAGATATGAATCCCTGGAGCAAATTTAATACCAGTACCACTACATCCAGCGCCGCTGCCTGCGTCAGGAGTGGATCTGCATAGCAACGGCGTAGTAGTCGCTACGATTCGCTTTGCAGACACGCTCCTGGCGCAGATAACAGGTGCTGGATGTAATGGTACTGGTATTTATATTTATGCCGGGCTATGCCAGCCACAGCTTCCTCGCTACTTCCCTATTGCTATCTAATTGCTTTTTTATACTTTTTTCTTCCAGCCTCTCCATCTGGCCTATTATAGCGTAAGTTCAATGGCATATGGGCAGTTGTCCATATTTGATTAAACATCTAACAATAGCGCGAATCCCACCCCCACCCCAAGCCCTACTTGATACCACCAACATAAAATATCCCATCAACCATCGGACTGTCTGCGGCATATGGCGGGTGGAATCTTTTTCCTGTGGTGGGGTGTTCAGACGCAGTGGCAGGAAGAGCCAGCAACCTCTTCATAGCCTTGGCAGGAGTGGGGACGGGAGGCGGGCGGGCTTTCGGTTCCTTGTGGAGGGTGCTTGGTCTGCTTGCTCAAAAAATGGGCGGAAACAGGGCCGAGTGAGGGCTTCCAGGCCCGAACGCAGAGCGCCTACGGACGAAAAATCATCAAGATTTCTTCGGTAGTTGGCGCGGTGCCCTGTTTCCGTCCATTTTTTGAGTTAGCAGACCATGTGCCCGGAACCAGGAACCGAAAGCCCGCCCGCCTCCCGTCCCCGCTCCCGGAAACAAACAAAAGCAGAGGTTGCGTACCTTCCCGACACCCCTCTGCTTCTAACCCCACTAATACCTATTATCAAATACCCGAGTAGACTTCTTTTCACTCCGCGGAAGTTCCCCAAGGTCCACCAGCTTAACAACCGGTGTCAGACCTATCCTGTTTTTGAAGCTGGTCTGTATTTCTATCTCAAGGGCGTACCGGTTAATGGATGGGATGGTTTCCACAAACAGGGTCATTACGTCCTTGCCCATGAGATGGTCTACCATAACCTGATACTCACTGGACGCGCCTTCAATGGAGCTTAAGAGTTCTTCTATCTGGCTTGGGAAAATGTTGACACCCTTTACTTTTACCATGTCGTCCGTGCGTCCGATTAAGGTTCCAATCCTTGGATAGGGGGAACCGCACGGACAGTCGCCTGGCACAATCCTGGAAAGGTCATGGGTGCGGTAACGGATTAAGGGGGCGCCTTCTTTTTTCAGGGTTGTGATGACAATCTCCCCCACTTCCCCGTCAGGCAGGACTTCCCCTGTCTTCGGGTCCACAATCTCAATATAAATAAAATCATCCCAGTAATGCATGGCTCCCTGAGCCTGGCAGTTGATTGCAATGCCGGGACCATATACTTCTGTGAGCCCGTAGATGTCGTAGAGGTCAACTCCAAGCTCGGCGGCAATCCGCTTCCTCATCTTGTCACCCCAGCGTTCTGAGCCGATTACGCCTTTTTTCAGACAAATCCTGTCACCAATCCCTCTCTTGGCTATCTCCTCTGCCAGCAGCAGCGCGTAGGATGAGGTGGCGCACAGGACCGTGGACTTCATGTCCATCATCATACGCAGCTGTTTGTCCGTGTTGCCGGGTCCCATGGGCACGGTCATGGCACCCAGGCGCTCGGCGCCCAGCTGGAAGCCGATTCCTGCTGTCCACAGCCCGTATCCCGGCGTAATCTGTATCCTGTCCATGTTGGTGATTCCCGCCATTTCATAGCAGCGGGCAAACATCAGGGCCCAGTCATCCACATCCTGTTGGGTGTAGGGGATGATGACCGGGGTACCGGTGGTTCCTGACGAGGAATGGATGCGCACGATCTTATCTTCGGGTTCAGCCATCAGACCAAGGGGATAGGCCTCCCTCAGGTCGCCTTTCCATGTGAACGGAAGCTTTTCAAAGTCCTCCTGTGACTGTATCTGGTCCACATTGATTCCTTCCAGCTTGTGCTTGTAGAAACACTCCTTGCCGGTCAGTTTCTTAAGCTGTTCCTTTATGAGAAGGAACTGGGATTCTTTCATCTTCATTGGTTCTATCCTCCGTTTTTCACACGTGTTCTGAGGCAGCGCCCAGGTTAAGCGCTGTCACGTTCATGGCCCTGAACTTCTCAGGTACCCGTTTTAATATGGCCTGCTCCATCTCCTCCAGGGAAATGCCAATAAGACCGCTGGCAATGGCAGCGCCCAGCAGCGCCACATTCAGTACCTTTGGGGAACCGCTCTGGGCGCAGATGGCTGTGCCGTCCACCACCACCAGGTTATCCACGGTCTGTTTAAGATACTCCATCATCTCATTGCCGGTATAGGCGCCTCCTGTAAGGGAAGCTGTAACCGGGCGGATCGGCACGGGTGATACCACCATGCAGCCTCCCTTTTTCAGGTACGGAAGACAGCGCACTGCCTCGGCAGGTTCAAAGCCAATGATGACATCCGCTGCTTTATATGGTATCAGGGGGGAGTGGATTTCCTCCCCGATCCGCACATGGCTGACCACACTGCCGCCTCTCTGTGCCATTCCAATGGTTTCCGCACCCCTGGCTTCCATCCCCTTTTCCATGGCAGCCAGGGCTATCAGGCGGGACGCAAGGACGGTTCCCTGTCCTCCCACTCCACATAACAATACATTCTTTGTCATAGCTATCCTCCTCGCTTATTCCACAGGTTCAATGGCGTCCACAGTACATATCTGGCCGCAAAGCCCGCAGCCCGTACAAAGGCCCGAATCAATCCTGACCGTATCCTGGTCCAGCACCAGGGCCGGACATCCGATTTCATTGATGCAGGTACGGCAGTCCACACACCTGTCTTCCACAATCCTACATTTTTTCGTGGTTTTTACAATGGCAATACAGGGCGCCTTGAATATCACGGCTTTTACCCCTTCCAGGGCAGAAAACTCCAGCACGGTTTCCACGCACTGCTCCAAATCCAGCGCGTCCACGGTCCTTATGTGCTTTACGCCGATTCCTTCCAACACCTTTGTTATGTCAACCTTTTCCACTACCTGGCCCATCATGGTCCGGCCGGTACCTGGGTGGGGCTGGTGTCCTGTCATGGCCGTGGTGGAATTATCCAGGATACACAGGGTCAGATTGGCCTCATTGTACACTGCATTCACAATACCTGTGAGCCCGGAGGCAAAGAATGTGGAATCCCCAACAAAGGAGAAATAACGCTTGTGCGGCTCCACCCTCTGCATCCCCTGGGCCATGGTGATGCCTGCCCCCATGCAGAGACAGGTATCCACCATGTCAAGGGGTTTTGCATTGCCCAGTGTATAACAGCCGATGTCACCGCAGTAAATACCTTCCACGGGCTCCTGTCCATCCGGCAGTTCCTGATTCAGCTTTTCCATGGCCCGCTTGACCGCATAAAAAGAGGACCTGTGGGGGCATCCTGCGCAAAGGACCGGAGGACGGATGGGAAGGGACGGCGTGGGAAGGGAATCCTCAAGGGAGACCGGGACGGCGGCACCGGAACACATACCAGGCACCGCGCCGGCTGCTTCACCGGAACGCATACCAGGCACCGCGCTGGCTGCTTCACCGGAACACAGGTCAGGCACCGCGCCGGCGGACAGGGATTCCAGATAATCTATGTACGGCGCTCCCAGATAAGCCTCCAGCACCTTCTGCACGGACTCCACACTGTTCTCACCCGCGCACTGCACATCCCCGGTAAGCTTTCCCCGGATGTTAACGTCCAGGTGGTGCCTGCCGCAGAGCAGCGTCAGCTCCTGTTCCAGCACCGGGTCAAGTTCTTCTATTGCCATGACCTCCTTAAGGCCGTCCATGAACTGAAGCATCAGCTTTTCCGGCGTGGGGTTGGGTGTGGATATCTTGATGATACGCGCGCCCTTATATCCGTTCAGCGCTTCCATGACAAACTCATAACTGATCCCATGGGTAATGATTCCCTGGATTGTCTCCTTTTCTTCCCTGTGCACAAGGTTAAAGCGATAGGTGCTGAAATCCTCCCCGATTACAGGGTTGCGCGCCTCAATCATCTTGTGGTTTGCATTGGACAAACGCGGGAAAATAACCCATTTATCAGGATCCTTCACGAATCCCTGGGGCGCCGGGAGGCTGATCCGCTCCTTTAACTCCACGCTGGCACAGCCATGGCAGATTCTTGTGGTGGGACGGAACAATACCGGGGTGTGGTATTTTTCCGAGTAATCAAAGGCATCCCCAATCATCTCATAGGCTTCCTCCGGGGAACTGGGGTCAAATACAGGCAGCTTGGAAAACTGTCCGTAATGGCGCGTATCCTGTTCTGTCTGGGAGGATATGGGACCTGGGTCATCTGCCACCATGACAACCATGCCCCCCTTGACGCCCACATAGGCCAGGCTCATAAGGGGGTCCGAGGCCACGTTAAGCCCCACCTGTTTCATTGTGACCATGGTCCTGGCGCCTGTATATGCGGCTGCGGCAGCCACCTCCATACCCGCTTTTTCATTCACCGACCACTCCACATAGATATCTCCTGGATTGTGTTTTGCAACTGTTTCCAAGACTTCCGTGGACGGGGTGCCCGGATAACCTGACACCACCTGCACACCCGCCCTGACTGCTCCCAGGCCGATTGCTTCATTTCCCATTAAAAATGATTTGGACATTGCCCTTCTCCTTCCGTTATTTACATTTTCTGCTATTTCCAGATACAAAAAGACCTGCCCCTTAGAAAGGACAGGTCTGGATATAACACCTGTGGTACCACCTTGTCTGCTTACCTCTTTTACAAATATGCCGGTACTGCGCTGCGTAAATTCCCATCATCCGGAACCCGCCATCCGTGCTTGGACCTCCCAGCACAAACCGGCACATATTCTGCCTTTAACGCAGGCCTGCGGTCCGGATACTGGGGCTATGGATGCCGGACAATCATCACAGCCAGCAGCAGCCGATTCCGGCTTTCCTGCTGCTTGCTTCCTGATTCCGGCCGCATCCGGCCTGCCTGTTCACCTTTCCCTCAGCGGTCCATTTGCCGTCCGGCTTATTACAGGAATCCCACCATCCCCTGCTCTCTGTGAATGCCCTCTACGGTTTGATCTCCGCTTCATCGGTTTAATACTTTACTTTATCAGTCATTATTACAGATTTCATTGTAAATGTCAATGACTTTCCAATGTATTTCCATGCCTGTAATCCTATGCCTGGTCATTGGTCAAATGGAAATAATCCAGCACATAGAACACAAGGCTTAAAACCATACCTACCACACAGGCCAGAACCATGCCGGTCAGCTGGATATTGCCCAATTTCACAGCAATCCCTGAAAGGCCGGTGACAAATATGACAGAGGTCAGGGCCAGGTTCCTTGAATTGCCGTAGTCCACCTGGGAATCCACCAGGATACGCAGGCCTGACGTGCCGATCATGCCATAGAGCAGGAAGGAAATCCCTCCAATGACCGGCCCCGGTATTGTGCTGATCAGGGTGGACAGCTTGCCGATAAAAGAACATATGATGGACAGCACGGCAGCTCCTGCGATTACGCGTACGCTGTATACCCGTGTGATGGCCATGACGCCGATGTTCTCCCCATAAGTGGTGGTTGGCACGGAACCGATAAGCCCTGATATCATGGTGGAGAAGTTATCCCCGAACAGGGAACGGTGAAGGCCCGGGTCCTTTAACAGGTCGCGTCCCACAATCTTACTGGTAACCACCTGATGCCCGATATGTTCCGAAGTGATGACCAGCAGGACCGGAAGGATGGTCATGATTGCCTCCAGGTTAAACTTGGGCCTTGAAAAGTTGGGCAGCGCAAAGACAGGCGCTGCGGCCACTGCTGAAAAGTCCAGGAGACCGCACGCAAATGCAGCCACATACCCTGCTATGACAGCTATCAGGATAGGGATGACGGAAAAGAACTTCCTGAACAGGATGGAGCCAAACACAGCCGTGCCCAGCGTGATTACGAATACAATAATCTTGCCCGGGTCCATCACAGGGTCCAAAAGGCCTGCATTTTCAGCCGCATTGCCGGAAAGTTCAAGACCGATCAGGGCCACCACCGGTCCCATGGCTGCGGGCGGAAGGACAACATTAATCCATTCCGTGCCGAACTTGTAGACGATAAATGCCAGGATGCACCCGCAAAAGCCCACGGCCACAAAACCGCCCAGTGCATAGGCATATCCGGATTCCCCAAAGCTTTTGATGACCACTCCGGCCGGAGCCAGGAATGCAAAGCTGGACCCCAGATAAGCAGGGGCCTTCCCCTTTGTCACGCAGATGAACAGCAAGGTTCCCACACCGTTCATGAACAGGACCACGGCCGGACTGATGCCGAACAGGAATGGCACCAGGATGGATGCGCCGAACATGGCGAACATGTGCTGGATGCTGAGGGGGACAAGCAGCTTAAAGGGCACCTTGTCCTCCACCTGAATGATACGTTGATTTTCCATTTTCTTCCTCCTTTGTCTTTTCCATACGCTTCTGGCAATAACTGGCGCATCCCTGCGCAGACCTGCGGTAATGGCCCGCTTCTATGATGCGCGGCGCCGTCCCCCGCGGTTGTGGGCACGGTTTATCTTCCCCCGCTCAAAACATTTCTCACATACGGAGAAGGGATAATCCCATGACAGCTCCCTCCCGCAGGCTGAACACTTACGGGAATAGCTGGCACATTCTGTCTTCAGGATACGGCTGATTTCTTCCTCGGTGCGGCGCCGCTCCTCATTGAGGTTTCCGGTCTGGACCGGAAGCCCTGCCTTCCTGGAAAACTGGAAATACAGGTCCAGCATCTTATAATAACTTTCCAGGTCATACAGGTCGTCGCCAGGGCTGTAGGGGAATTCCAATTCATCCGCATCCCTGTAATCCCTGCAGTAATCCTTCCACAGGTCCATGACCATCTTATTATCTATGTCAATGGAACATGTTATCAGCTTATATATCTCCTGCCTGGTAAATGTGTCCATGTCATCCTGATGCACATGTTCAAATGTCATGTACAGGGACAGCAGCTCGTCCACCTCCATTTTCTCATAGATGGAAGGCGTATCCATGGATGCCCAGATTTTTACCAGGGTGTCAATCTCAGCCGGCAGGTTGAGCAGCTGTTCCGGGAAACCCACATACGCTTTCATGATGGGTATGGGAAGCCTGGACAGCCCGTCCCGAATCACTTCCAGCTCATCGATGGCAGTGACGAACCCTTCATCATAAAGCCCGTATCTCCCGGCCCGGCCCGCTATCTGCTTAATCTCTTCCGGGTTCAGGGTACGTTTGCCCACCCCGTCGAATTTCCTGGTCTCCACAAACACGATCCTGCGTATGGGCAGGTTCAGGCCCATGCCGATGGCGTCCGTGCTTACCACCACATCGGTCTCCTTTGCCAGGAACCGGCGCACCTGTTCCCGCCTGGTGGCCGGGGGCAGGCTCCCATATATGACGCTGCAGTGGGTTCCCTCGTTCTCCAGATGGGCTGCCAGGGCAAGCACTGACTTCTTTGAAAATACAATCAGGGCATCGCCTTTTCTCAAATCCCGTTTCAGGTTATACGGCTTTGTCTCCAGGGTCAGCCTGGTATTCCGTTTGTGGCGCACCACCCGGAACTGATCCCCGCAGCGTTTTATCATCTGTACAATGATATCCTCTGCCTCAGGCGCCATACACAGATGTATCTCCTCTGCCCTCAGTCCCAGGACCGCCCTGGTCCAGTTGTGTCCCCGGTATGGGTCCGCAACCATCTGGCATTCATCTACCACAACAATATCAAAATAATCATGGTCATTGAGCATCTCTACGGTACAGGCCTGGCACACGGCCCCTGGCACCTCCAGCGTCTCTTCCCCTGTTATCATGGAACATGCAAGCCCCTCAGAATTAAGCTTGTCATAGACCTCCAGGGCCAAAAGCCTTAAGGGGCCGAAATACGCCCCGTGGCCGCACTCCTTCAGCCGTTCCAGCGCATCATGTGTCTTGCCGCTGTTGGTGGGACCTACATGAAGGATGAACCTGCGCTTCATCTCCCTGGCTCCCGGATACTCCTCCTCCGGCTTCTGGTTCACGGATTCCCGGATTCCCTTTTTGATGGTCTTTGGTATATAGAACAGCTGGTAGGCCCGGTCCAGGGAGTTGGTCAGCAGGTAACGGCGGATTCCCTGCATCCTGAGCACATGCTCCAGTTCCTCCAGTGACAGGCCGGACAAATACTCCAGGTCCTTTCTGGCAAGGGCGCCGCAGAATTCCTTCATGCTGGCACAATTCTTCTCCCACTCCTGGACAGCCGGTCCCGGCGGCAGCTTTCCCTCCTTGTGCATCAGATATGCGCAGACCTTGGACAGCATGGCATGGACATCGCTCAGCTCATTGGCTTTTTCAAGGGGCTTTATATTCGCCTCGGTGAGACGCTTTAAGCGTTTCCTCAATTCCACGGCCGTCATGGCCCTGTACCGCTTATTCACATTGCCGAAAAACAGCTCCTTATAGTATTCCTCCAAATACTGTGCGCATTCTATTTTTATCTCCATGGATTTCCTCTTTCTTTCTGATTTTCACAAAAGCAGCCAGGTGCACATGTTCCCACGTCCATCTGGCAGCTATTAAACTTACACCATGGTAGTATCCACAAAATGCTCAAAACCTGAAATGCCATATTCCGCGCACACGCTGTTGATACCGTCCACAATCTCCTCCCGCGAATAATTCGCCTCGAAAAGTGTGTCATCCTTCATCTGGTTAAGATACATATAAAAAGTAAGGGCCATCTCCAGGCGGTCAATATCCTGGGGATCCAGCTGGTCCGAGAGATAATTCTCTGCCCCGTTGATATCGCCCGCGTCCGCCATGTCCTTTAACTGGCGGTACACCCGGTCCATAGGCGTATACTTGTCCTCGTCCTCCGGAAGCTCATAGTCTATATCGTTCTTGCCCAGCGCCAGCCTTGCAATGGCCCTGACCAGGTCGCTGATCGTCCTCATCACATAATCGTCCTGAAATCCCATAACCATCCATCTCCTGCGTATTTTCCTTTTAGTATAGTTGATATCGTTTCCGCCGTCAAGCCGTAGAATTCATCCTGCCTGACAATGTCCTGCAGACTGCCCCCCAAAGCCTGTGCCGTTTCAGCCATACCCGGTAGCTGCGGCGCTGTACTGGCACCACACAGATTTCCCGGCATATCTAATCATAAGGCCCAATCCGCTCCCTGGATTGGATTTATATATGGAGTGATTGAATGGAACATGAATGCAGCGTGATTGCCCTTGCCGGAACCCCAAAGGCCGGAAAAACCACAATATTCAACGGACTGACAGGTATGTGCCGCTACACCGGCAGCTGGTGGGGGGACAGGGGAACGCCTGGCCGCGGTACGTACACCTACTGCGGCCAGACTTATATGCTTCTTGACATGCCCGGCGCCTATTCCCTTCCCCCTGCTCCGTTCCCGGATTCCGGTTCCCGGGAAAACAGGGACTCCTTCCTGGGTTCCCAACAGCCGGACGTCATCGCGGTGGTGGCTGATGCCACCAGGCTGGAACTTGGACTTCACCTGCTAAAACAGGTGCTGGGCATGGATACCGGAACCAGGGATGCAGACAATATCCCGGTGATACTCTGTGTTAATTTTTGTGACGAGGCGCTGCGGACAGGGCTGGTGATTGATTATAACCTCCTGGAGGATGTGCTCCAGATTCCCGTAATTCCCTGCTGCGCCCGGCGCCGGAGCCATCTTGACGATATCAAGGCCGCCATACATTATGCGGCCAAACCAGGGAACCGGAAAGCTTTCTGTTATGACTGCCTGGACTTTTCCCCTAAGAAATTAGCTGCGGAATGTATCTGCGCCTCCTCCGACACGGACGGCGCCCGCAGGGTGCTTCTGGACCTGCTCCTCACCGGGCCGGTTACAGGCAAGATCATACTGCTGTTCCTGCTGGCCGGTGTCCTTCATCTGACCATGATTGCCGCCGGTTTTCCCTCCCGGCTTTTGTGGGAGGCCCTGTCACGGCTGGAGCTGTCCCTGGACAGGGCCATGACATACCTGGGGGCGGCCCCCTGGCTTACCGGCTGCCTTGTCCACGGGGGATTCCGCGCGCTTTCCTGGACAGCTGCAATCATGCTGCCTCCCCTTGCTGTGTTCCTTTTTTTCTTCACCCTGCTGGAGGACCTTGGATTCCTTCCCCGGGCATCCATGGGCATGGATCCCGTATTTGGGAAATGCGGCGCCTGCGGCGGACAATGTGTGACCATGGCCCTGGGTCTGGGGTGTAATGCCGCCGGAGTGGCCTGCTGCCGGTCCATCCAGTCCCCCAAGGAACGCACCATTGCCGTGCTCACCAATTCCATGATTCCCTGCTGCGGCCGCTTTCCTGTTTTTATCATGCTGATACCCCTGTTTTTTGCAGCCGGGCCAGTGGACTCCCTGACCGGTTCCCTGTCCTGCGCCCTGTTGTTTTCCATCCTGCTGCTGGCCGCTGTCTACCTGTCCATGGGGATATCCTGGCTTCTGTCAAAGACACTGCTAAAGGGACTGCCCTCCGCCTTCACCCTGGAGCTGCCTCCTTACAGGAAAATGCACATCACCCGCTCAGCCCTGTGCTCCCTTCTGAACAGGACCATGGTATTTACCGGACGCGCGGTCAGGGCAGCGGTTCCTGCCGGAATCATCATCTGGTTCCTGGCCAACCTGTTTTACACAGGACCATCCGCAGGCCTTGTCTCCTTTCACAGGCCTGCTGCTGACGTACCCAGCCTGTTAAATGCCTTTACAGGCATGCTGGATCCTGCTGCAGTCCTTCTTGGCATGGATGGGGCCATATTGGCAGCCTTCATACTGTCCTTCCCGGCAGGTGAACTGTTTCTTCCAATCCTCATCATGGCCTACCTTGAGGGCGGGCCCCTTGGCGGGATATTGGGAGGGTCCCTGGACGCGGGAGGCAGCGCCTTTTCCCTGTATCAGCTGCTTGTCTCACAGGGATGGACCTGGATTACCGCCATCTGCACCCTTGTCTTTACCTTCCTGCATTGGCCCTGCCTGACCACCTGCCAGGCGGTTGTTCGGGAAACAGACAGCTTAAAATGGGCCGGGACAGCAATCTGTATCGCAACAATCCCCGGGATTCTCATATGTATGGGTATCGCGCTGTATGGGCACATGGTTTTAGGTATCTAAGGCAGCATGTCCTCCAAAATCTGGGTATTATTTCTTGACTGCGGCATCCCCACTGCCTATAATAGAGGTAAGCAAACAAACAGGACGCTTGTCATATGGACCTCCAAAAACGCAGGACCTTTATTATCAGCTTTATTTACTTTGCGATTATCGGTGTGATTTGCTATATTCTCTTTAAAAGGCTGATTCCCATGCTCATGCCCTTTATCATGGCGCTGGCAATTGCCGCGGCCCTGGACCCGGCTGTCTCCTATTTAGGAAGCCGCATGAAGGGCGGGTACAGGTGCGCGGCAGCGGCAGTCCTCACTCTGTTTTACGGCTGTCTCTTCAGTCTGGCCGCTGTCTCCGGGAACTGGCTGTTTTCCTGCATCCAGGAACAGGGCAGGAAGCTTCCTGCTTTATACGGCGAAGTCATGGAACCAGGGCTGTCCCGGTTTTTCACACTTCTGGAAGCCAGTTTCCCTGGTCACAGCATCCATATCTCCTCGCTTGGAACCAGTCTGGAGCATGCCATGGAAAATGCAGCAGGCGCCCTTTCTTCCAGCCTGATCAGTTATGGCGCCTCCGTCCTTGTTGGATTCCCATCCCTTTTGGTGGATATCCTGGCTGCCGTGATTGCATCGTTCTTCCTTACAGGAAGCTACCGCCAGACCGCTTCATTCCTCATGCGCCAGATTCCGGATAAACAGCGGTCCATACTTACGGCTGCATGGGCCAGTATACGGCAGGTAACAGGACGTCTGGTCAAGGCGTACGCCCTGCTTATGGCCCTCACCTTCGCAGAGCTCTTCGTGGGCTTCTGGGTCCTGGGCGTGCCCATGGGCTTCACGGCCGCATGTCTGATTACCCTTGTGGATATCCTGCCCGTGCTGGGCACGGGCACCGTCCTTTTGCCCTGGGCCTTCATTGCCTGGACCACAGGTTCAGGAAGCCTGGGTATCGGCCTTGTGTGCCTCTATCTTCTGATTACAGTGGTCCGCCAGACCCTGGAGCCTAAAGTGGTGGGCCTCCAGATGGGCCTCCCTCCTGCTGCTGCCCTGCTCTGCATGTTTGTGGGCGGCAAGGTACTTGGGCTTGCCGGTATCTTCCTGTTTCCCATTGGCGCCACCGTCCTTTTTGAACTCAGCGAGGACGGAACCATCCAATTATTCAAATAATATGCATAAACCGGACTACATTACATAAAGGCAGGTATGTTTATGAAGATTCCATCCGTTTTCCCGTTCCCACCATCCAGTCATACCTCCGGCGCCCCGGACCGGGGCCGCGGGCCCCAGGTCCGGCTTTTTGCCATCAGCCTGGTTCTGGCTGCCGCCTCCGCCGTCCTGGGCGCCTGTGCCAGGATGGTGCCTGGATTTGCACATACATATTCCATTACCGTCTATCCTGTGCTTGTGAATACCATTGGCCGTTTCAGCAGCATTTTCCCATTCTCCCTGTCAGAAGCAGGGTTATATCTGGCTGCTGTTTTCTGTATCCTGAACCTTCTTTTTCTCATCAAAAAACCGCTTGCCGCGCTGTCCCGTCTTTTTTTCCTTGCCTGTCTCCTCCTGTTCCTGTACACGGCCGGCTGCGGCATCAACTACTACCGTACGCCATTTTCCTATGAGGCCGGCATGGTCATGGAACAGTCGTCAACCGAGGAGCTTTACAGTCTCTGCCTGTTCCTCACAGAACAGATCAACAGCACCCTTACGGAAACAGACCATTCAGGGGATGCGCTTAAGGGACTTTATCCAGGGCAGACAGAGGACACGCCCCTGCCGTCTGCCGCAATGCTCCGGGAACTTGGGATGGAAGGGGTTAAATCCATGAAGGATCTGGGTACAGCCTACCCCCAGCTGTCCGGATACTACCCGTATCCCAAGCCGCTGATGAATCCGCGTCTGCTGTCCATCCAGCAGCTTTGCGGCATCTACTCCCCCTTTACCATTGAGGCAAACTACAACCGGGAAATGCCTTACTACAATATCCCGCACACCATATGCCATGAACTGTCCCATCTGAAGGGGTTCATGCGCGAGGATGAGGCCAACTTCATCGGATACCTGGCCTGCATCGGCTCCGATTCCCCGGATTTCCGCTACAGCGGCTACCTGACCGGATGGGTCTACGCCGGCAATGCCCTGGCCAAGGTGGACCTGGAGGCATACTATGAACTATATGGGCGGCTGGCCCCTGAGGCAGCCAGGGACCTGGCCTGGAACAACCAGTTCTGGGACAGGTTTGACGGTAAGGTGGCTGAAGCCTCCACCCAGCTCAATGACCGTTACCTGAAGGCCAATGACCAGGAGGATGGGGTGCGCAGTTATGGGAGGATGGTGGATCTGATGCTGGCTTATTATAGGGATTCCCAGTAGTGATAGGGGGGCGGGCGGTATTACAGCTTGCAATAGCCCCTGCATAAAAACTGGGCGCTTCTTTTAAAAAACTCAAACATCAGATTTACAAAGACCATCCCGAAGGCATCATTCAATGTAAGCAAGGCCTGCAATCGAGTAGGAGGCGGTGATTAACCGCCGTCCTCTCACACCACCGTGCGTACCGTTCGGTACACGGCGGTTTCAA
>ERZ894236.971-NODE-971-length-25231-cov-10.6275_pt1 | contig 25231 bp, 22 predicted proteins | sample MGYA00380297_ERZ894236 | MGnify/ENA primary metagenome ERZ894236 (study PRJEB32331, sample SAMN06328420) | human gut metagenome | biome: human gut microbiome; feature: stool | host: Homo sapiens | collected 2014-08-04 ... | reverse complement strand
TAATTAACTATAGGTTATTTCAGAGAAATGTCAAAAAATTTAGGAGTTTTAAAAAAAGAAACCGTATGTAATAGTGGAGGTAACAGTATGGACACAAGCACATGTGTGCTGAAATGAAGGGGAAGTACATACGGATCAGATCGTAGCGTACCTGATGTTTCTGACGCTGATCTATATGATCGAACGGCAGAGCCGCCGGTAACGCAGTGAAGTAAATGATCAATTTCTGTGGCAGTCCTTATCCTGCATGTGGAAATCTTGCACACCCCTTCTGTCTCAGACCTCTGTAAAAAAGAGAGTGCTTGCTTGGCGGCTACACTCTCTTTTCAGCCTTTAAAGGCTTTCTGTCTCAGTACCTAAAGTATAGAAAAAAATGAATAAAAAGTCAATGCCTTTCCTTGCTTTCTATAAGTGTATTTTGGAATTAGTGTATTCAGCTTTGAGTACGATGGCAGGCACAGGACTATTCAAATCTCTGCTATTTTTTAATATGTATAATATGAAGTTCCATGTGTTGATTTTCAATGTCTTAATCTGGACTGTATTTTCTTATAAAACAACTGGCTAATAATTGCAGTAAGCAAGCAGAATACGTAAGTGAATCCTATTGAATCTATACGAAAATCTGTGTGTAATAAAAGAAAATCTGTTTTCTGGAAACAAGGATTACCTTATGCAGAAGAATCGGTAAAACGGAGCGCTTACAGTGCTCACTAGAACGAATACAAAACGCAAAATATAAAAAAATCCCTGTTCATACGTTTGAAAATATTCTATAATATAACCCGAATGAGGACATATTCGGGATTGGGTTTCTCATGAGATTATAGGCTGTGGGATGCATTGGAAATGAAGGAAGGAATCATCATGAAATATAACAATTCACGTCTCAGCTTGAAACAGCGCTGGCTGTCATTTGCGCTCTGTATTCTTATAGCACTGCTAGCTGGCATATTTGCACTCTATTCATATATAGAAGCATATCCATTCTGGACGAGTGCATGCAGTCTGCTCGTCTGCGCAATTATGCTATTCATAGCAATTTTCCTGCTTCGTCTGAATATGAGAAGAAAACGAATTCAGCGGGAATTTGTAAGTGAGTTCGATAAGGAAATACGTAAAAAGGAGCATATGTGTCCACACTGCGGGGCCCTGATGGGATCGGGAAATACCTGTGCAAAATGTGGCTATAAGGGACATTAGGAAAGGAAATCGTATGGTTGATGTTATCGTAATTGGCGGGGGTCATGCAGGAGTTGAGGCTGCGTTGGCCTGTGCCCGTTTGAAGAAAACGACAATTCTATACTCTATGCATATTGATATGATTGCATCCATGCCATGCAATCCGAGTGTTGGAGGTCCTGCAAAGGGAATCGTCGTGAGAGAGATTGACGCACTTGGCGGTGAAATGGGAAAAGCTGCCGATGCGACTGCATTGCAGTTTAAAATGCTGAATACAACGAAGGGACCGGGTGTTCAGTGTCTTCGCGTACAATCGGATAAGCTGGAATATAAGCGCTATATGCAAGACAAGCTATTACAACAGGAGCATCTGGAAATCCGTGAAATGTGTGTGGAAGAGGTGCTGGCTAAGGATGGCAGGATAAGCGGCGTTCGTCAAAAGGATGGAACCGTTGTGAACTGTCGTGCTTTGATTATGACAACGGGTACATTTATGAGCAGTACGGTTCTGGTTGGGCATACTTCTACCTTAAGCGGTCCTGAGGATGAGCCAACAACGGAGAATTTGTCACAGAGTCTTCGTAATCTGGGGATTGAAACCTTTCGATTGAAAACTGGAACACCTGCCCGTGTACGAACGGCGTCCATTGATTTTTCAAAAACCGCAGTACAGCCGGGAACGGATGAATTTATCTGCTTCTCTGAGGATACAAAGGAAATTCGTCCATTTGATCAGCAGGCTGTCTGTTATCTTACCTACACGACGGCAAAGACGCACGACATTATCAACAGCAATCTGAAACGCTCTGCCATGTATTCCGGATTGGTGAAGGGAGTGGGACCGCGTTATTGTCCCAGTATTGAGGATAAGCTGGTACGTTTTGCGGATAAAGAGCGTCATCAGATTTTTCTGGAGCCAGAAAGCGAGTCGCTGGATACGACCTACGTACAGGGCTTCTCTACCTCTATGCCGTACGATGTACAAGAGGCTATGCTGCATTCTCTGCCTGGTCTGGAAAACTGCACTATTGAAAAATATGCCTATGCGATTGAATATGATGCCATAGATCCGCTGCAATGCAAGCCGACCTTGGAAAATAAAATCATTGAGAATTTATATACTGCTGGACAGATCAACGGTACTAGTGGATATGAGGAAGCTGCGGCACAGGGGCTGATGGCAGGAATCAATGCAGTTCGCAAGCTGGATCACAAGGAACCTTTAATCCTGCATCGTGATGAAGCCTATATCGGTGTCATGATTGATGATCTGGTGACAAAGGGGACAAAGGAGCCGTATCGTCTGCTTACTTCCCGTGCTGAATATCGGCTGCTGCTGCGTCATGATAATGCAGACGCAAGACTAAGCGAATATGGGTATGAGACAGGTCTGATCAGCGATGAGCGTTATGCACGATATCAGAAGAAAATGCAAAATATCGAAGAAATGATTTCCTATCTTGCAAGTGTTCGGTTTACACCAAAATCAACAGTTAATGGATTGCTGGAACGGCTAGGACTGGATGTGCTGAAGGAGGGGATCAGTGCTGCAGAGCTGCTGAAGCGACCGGGAATTACCATCGCGCTTTTAGAGCCTTATCTGGAACGCGAATTTGATCCTGCGATTGCGAAGCTTGTGGAAATCGAGATTCGCTACGAGGGATACATAAAAAAAGCCAAGCGTGATGCGGAACATCTGCGGGCGATGGACAAGGTATGCCTGCCTGAGCGGTTTGACTATAATCAGGTGGTGAATCTGTCACTGGAGGCAAGACAGAAGCTGAATAAGGTACAGCCTCTGACGATGGGACAGGCCTCCCGTATTTCAGGTGTGAATCCTGCGGATATTGCAGTCCTTGCTGTTTTTATGGAACAGCTAAAGCGCACATATGAAAAGAAGAGCGGATAAATAAAATGAATTAAAAAATACGATGTTCTTAAGCCTGTAATGATCTTGCGTTACTGTCAGGCAAAAGGAAATCGTATTTTTTCATAGGATAATGGGAAATCTTATAATAAATTTAGATTCACTAGCCTCAGGGAGGCTAGACATAACGACGGGAGCATTTGACTATAACACAACGCTTAATTTAGATCCACTAGCCTCAGGGAGGCTAGACGATGACAACACACTTGTGAAAAAGCATCTTAATATTTAGATCCACTAGCCTCAGGGAGGCTAGACGGAAATTCGAATATCGAGTTGCATGGTGGCTGTAATTTAGATCCACTAGCCTCAGGGAGGCTAGACCTTGAGCATAGTAAAATTGATGAGTATATAGACATTTAGATCCACTAGCCTCAGGGAGGCTAGACGACTATCAGCAAGCAATAACAAAATGGGCACTTAATTTAGATCCACTAGCCTCAGGGAGGCTAGACGGAAAGATGCTGAAAAAGCTTAGATCATGGATAACACAATTTAGATCCACTAGCCTCAGGGAGGCTAGACGTTATTCTACAACCATTATGTAACTCTACGTTTATTTAGATCCACTAGCCTCAGGGAGGCTAGACGTCAATATCATAATACTTGCCATAAGTAGTTTTTAAATTTAGATCCACTAGCCTCAGGGAGGCTAGACAATCATCCCCATCATTTAGATAACACCATCCTTGATTTAGATCCACTAGCCTCAGGGAGGCTAGACGGCATATTTTAGCGCAAAAGATTTAAACAAATTACTTTATTTAGATCCACTAGCCTCAGGGAGGCTAGACTTTTTCTTCATATCCGTCTGGCACTTCTTCACCTCATTTAGATCCACTAGCCTCAGGGAGGCTAGACATGGGTAACCCATGTTATGCTTTGCAAGACAGCGCCATTTAGATCCACTAGCCTCAGGGAGGCTAGACCTTTAAATCACAAACAAAGTTAGGCATGCTTCAAAATTTAGATCCACTAGCCTCAGGGAGGCTAGACCGTGAAAAATCCCATGAAATCCCCTAAATGAAACAAATTTACACAATTATAAAACTTTGGTTAATGAAAATTGCGTTGAAATTGTTACATTTGTGCGAATTTGAACAAAATGATGCGCGAACCTCCCAGGGAATTCATGTGAGCTAATGGTTCGCGCTGGATTATTTAATGGGATAACCATCTACTAGTATTATAACAGAAAAAACTCCGAATACATAAAAAGGATACATTCCAGTATGAAATAAAAATCGTATTGACCTCATAGGAAAATAACTGGACGGTTCATAATGAATATCATCCATTTGCTATCAGCGCTTTATTGAAACGGGATATGAGAAACCATGCTGCAGTGTATATTCTTCCAGACACAGATTTTTACGGTATATTTCTGTAGCGGCTTCAGTTCCTACATAACGGAAATGCCACGGTTCATTTGCTGTCCCTGTTATATTTGTTTTATTCTCGGGATAACGTAAAATGAATCCGTATTTGTGAGCATTTTTAATTACCCATTGGTATTCCGGTGTGTCTCCGAATACCGCATATGTGCCGTCCATGACACTTTGACTGGTTAAATCCACACTCAATCCGAGCTGATGCTCACTACAGCCGGGCTCTGCTACCAGCTTCACAGCTGTCTGTACACCATAGGTCACCATATATTCATCATACACTTGCTGCTGTTCGTTATAAGGCCGATACGCACTGTTAATAGCTAGAATAAGCCCCTGCTTTTTCGCATCCTTATACATGCTTTCCAAAGCGTCTGTCGCATCCTTTCGCATTAGATTGTTTCCGTCATTGTGAGCTACGGGGATTTGAACAGCTGTTAAATTTTCAGGAACGTAGGTTTTCGGTACATAAAAGCCTCTTTTGATCATCAGTAATAGATGTTTTGGGTCATCAAGTGAATAGGATCGCTGAATTGTGATTGGTGCTGAAGAATTTATGGACGCATATGAAATACGCATTACTGCTTCAAGAGGCTTTAAGCCTGATTTCAGATAGTCAGGGACATCCTCCAGTATACGTCCGTTTATATGGATATAAGGTTGAATCTGTTTCCAGGTCAGCTTCTTATCCTTTATTGTTTTAAAATCAGCAAGACTGGTCTTTTTCATCAGTGTACGAAGGGTTGGCTGATCAAACCCCTGGCTGCGTAAGGCTTGATAATAGTCTGCATAAAACTGATCAACATAAGCGACAGCTTCTTTTTTATCAGCGCCATTCTCTGCATATAGTTCATAATCCAGATAATGCTTATTGTTTTTCATCCGGTTCCATTTCGATATATCAATGTCTGACGCAAAGGATACATACTCATCGATCTCCTGTGCACTTAATGTCATTATAATATTGCGTTCATCCCTGTCATACCCTTTAAAAGCCAGCTGAATACGAGTTCGGTTTATGATTATCAGACTGACAGCTATACATATAAGCAGCACAATGACGGCTGCGATTTTTACTTTTCGTTTGACTCTTTTTCTTCTTTTCATACTTATATCTCCTAAAATTTTATAGTTAATAATACCACGAAATTTTACTGAAAATGAATAAGCTTGATATTTATACGATTTGTATTTATTTATGTTAATATTTACAGAAAAAGAGTTCTGGAATATACAAAATTGGTTTGCATGAACATAGGGAGAGGATGATGGAACAAAGGTGAATCGCAATAGCCTGCCTGATATCTCTCTCCTTTTAAACACAGATGAACAGGAAAATCTGACTGTATAAACGTATAAGAGCTTCTTTCTTTTATGTTTCCAGCATCAGGGCATATGAAAGATGTTCATTCCAGCATATTCTTATGGAATTCTGGTCGTGTTTACGATTCGGCGAATTCTGTTGAAGTACTCCGGATCATTATCCTCTTTGATGGCGTACAGTGTGAAGAGGGTATCCATCAGCATCAGCTGGGAAACACTGGAGGAAATCGCCTCCGGACGAAATTTTGTCTCCTCTGAAATGGAAAATAGAAAAACATCACTTTTCCGGGCAAGAGGGGATGCGGCGTTGCTGGTAACAGATATGATTGGGACACCGCGCTCCTTCAGGATATCCACAATACGCAGAACATCCTTGTTTCTTCCGGTATGCGATACGATTAGGGCACAGTCCTTTTCACTCAGCCTTCCTGCATACATTAGCTGCATATGGTAATCCAGTGAAAACTGGCAGTTTAAGGAGGTTCGCAGAAACCGCTGATAGGCACTGTGTACAATGACGGAGGAAGCTCCCATTCCAAACAGTCCACAGGTTTTTGCTCTTCCAAGCAGGTGTACGGCCTGTTCAAGAGAATCCTGATTCAATACCGCCATTGTTGAGGAAAGCGAGGTAATACCGCTTTGAAAGGTAGCCTTTGCGATATTCATTGCTGTGTCGTTCTCATCAAGGGACGCAAAAAACGCTTCGCTCAGATGATCAAATGGTTCACTCAGCTGCAGCCGCATTTCCTGATAGTTGCTATAGCCGACCTTTTTGGTGAATCGGGAGATAGCAGACATGGATACATCAATATCCTCTGCCAGCTCCTGAATGGATAAGTGTCTGGCGGTCGTTGCATGCTCCAGCAGATAATCGGCAATTTTTTTCTCCGTTTTACTCAAACCGTAATAATGACCCTTCACCCGCCCTGCAAATTCCATACTCATACATACACCCCGTTTCTGATACTTATATTATAACAGATATTGTGAAATGTGGTGTTATATTGGAAATTATTTTCAGCTATTGAAAAATTATTTTATATATTAAATCCAAATATGAAAATATTACCTGTCTGATTAACAGTGGATTATCCCGGATTACGAATGAAATGTGAAAATAAACGATATGATTTTTTTTCAACATAAATGAAAATAAACCTGAATATAATGGGATATATGAAGCTTTATCCCCAAGCTGTCACCAACGCATCCCAACTTGTGTTTACACGGATATAAACATTTCATGCATTGGAAATTATTTGCAAAATATGATTGACAATATGGAAATTATTTTTATAATAGATGGTGTAAGCGCTATCTGCTGATGCGGATTGAGTGCACGGAAAGGAGATGAAGAATGGAAGCAGGTTTAATCGGTTTGGGGAAAATGGGTCTTCATATTGCTATGAACATGCAGAGCAGTGGAATTTGCGCCTATGGGTATGACATACAGACAGGGCCCCGAAAGCAGGCAAAAGCGAAGGGAATTCCGGTTGTACAAACGCTGCAGGAGCTGATTGCTGTTCTGCAGAAACCGCGTATAATCTGGCTGATGCTTCCGGCAGGGGACATAACCGAAAGCATGGTACACCAACTTGCAGAGTTGCTGGAGGAAGGGGATTACGTGATCGACGGGGGAAATTCATTTTACAGAGATTCGCTACGTAATTATGAATTTCTAAAAAAGAAAAAGATACATTTCTATGATGCAGGAACCTCCGGCGGTATTCGCGGTGCCCTTGAGGGAGCCAACTTTATGATTGGGGGTGAACGTGAGCACTTTGCAGTTATTGAAGAGCTATTTCAACGCATTGCTTCGGATCAGGGGTATCTGTATGCCGGTGATGCGGGAAGCGGTCATTATCTGAAAATGGTGCACAATGGAATCGAATATGGCATGATGCAGGCCATAGGAGAGGGCTTTGAGCTATTACAGCACAGCCCCTATCCCTATGATAATGCACAGGTCGCAGGCATTTTTCTATGCTTGATATCAGTTGGCGCTGATGCCCCTATCCCTATGATAATGCACAGGTCGCAGGATTGTGGAATCACGGCTCTGTCATTCGAAGCTGGCTCATGGAGCTGGCTGAGGAGGAATTCAGAGAGGATGAAAAGCTGGATGCCGTGAAGGGAATCATGTATGCATCCGGAGAAGGACAATGGACAGTGGAGGAGGCAATGCGCTGTAATGTCAGCGTTCCGGTAATTTCCACAGCCCTGATGATGCGCTATCGCTCGTTGTATGAGGATACCTTCACAGGGAAAGTCGTCGCATCACTGAGAAAGGGATTTGGCGGTCACAAAACCGCAGAATGATGTACACGTTCAAGGAGGCAGAAATATGCAAATCACGATTGTACAGGCAGTAGTTATTTCCATCTGGATCGGTCTGGTTATGTCACGTTCATTTTTGGGAGGTGCCACAACGACACTGCGCTTTACCCCAATGATGACCGGACTGATCGTCGGTCTCGTATTCGGCCGTGTCGCTGAAGCGATGATTATCACCGCAGCGATTCAGCTGATTTATATGGGGGTCTTTTCTCCGGGAGGTCAGATGCCCTCCGAGCCTGCCATTGCCGCAGCCATTGCTGTACCGGTGGCATTGCTTGGAGATATGAAGCCGGAGGCAGCTATCGCCGTTGCTGTACCGGTTGGACTGCTCGGTTCCTATCTGTATCAGTTCCGCTTTTTCGTCAACACCTTCGTTATGCAGAAATTCACGGATAAATACGCAAAAAGTGCCAACGATAAAATGCTTACAATATCTATCATTTTCATTCCGATCCTGGTGGCCTTTCTGATTTTTGTTCCTTTCATGTTCGTATCTCTGTATTATGGAGCACCGGTTATCGCGGATATCGTACAATCCACATCCGGAAGCATCCTCTTCCATATTCTGGAGGTAATCGGAGGCGGACTGGCATCCATCGGTATCGCTGTTACGATTTATGTAATCGGAAAAAAGAATTATATTGCTTTCTTCCTGCTTGCCTACTTTGTCGCTGTCGTATTAAAGAGTCTGAATATCACAATGATTACGTATGCAATCATTGGTACCATCATCGCCTTTATCTTCGTTCTGTCTAAAACAGAGGCTGTGAGCATGTTCTCCGCTTCCGGAATCAATACTGCAGACAACGAGGAAGAGGATGACTATTAGGATGAAGTTATGGAAAGGTGGATACAATTATGAGTGAAATGCTGCAGAAAAGCGTGAATCTGGAACCGGAAGCAATAACGAAAAGGGATGTCAGCCTTGCATGGCTGCGCTTCTATTTCGCCAATGAGATTCCGCATTCCTTTGATAAATATATTGCACCGTCTCTGATGTGGGCGCTGATGCCGATTCTGAAAAAGCTGTATAAGGACAAAAAGGATTTATCTGAGGCCTACCAGCGTCATCTGCTGTTCTTCAATACACAGATATCGTGGGGTGGAGGTACCATAACAGGAATCATGGCTTCCCTGGAGGCAGCTCGTGCGCAGGAGGTGTATATGGATACACCCGTCACAATTGACGATGATCTGATTTACAACACGAAGGCCGGTTTGATGGGAGCACTGGCTGGTATCGGGGATTCCATTGACTCCGGTACGATTCAATATATCTTTATCGCCATCGCATTACCGTGGGCACAGCAGGGAAACGCAATCGGCGCCTTGTTTCCGTTCGTCATGTTCTCCTTGTATCAGCTGGTTATCGGCTATTACTTCGCGCAGCTGGGCTTCAAGCTGGGGCGCACAGCTGCCACTGAGGTCGTCGGTACGAAGATGCAGATTATTATTGAAGCACTCTCGATTCTGGGACTGTTCATGATGGGAATTCTGGCAGCCAACTATGTCAAGGTATCCTCTACGCTGGCCTTTACCCTGTCCGGTAAGAAATTCGTAATTCAGGAAATCCTTGACGGTGTGATGCCGGGGATTTTGCCGCTGTTGACTGTGGGGCTGGTATATTTCTATTTCACTAAAAAGGGTTTGAATGTCACGAAGGCACTGATCGGTCTGACGATTATCCTCGGCGTACTGGCCGGCTTTGGCATTCTGTAACATTAAGGAGGAACCGTTATGGGTAAGGTAGTGTTGGCACGTGTAGATGCAAGACTGATTCACGGACAGGTTATGACGAGTCTGTCAAAATCCGCTGGGGCAACTGCGATATTTGTCGCAGATGATCCAGCGGCACACGATCCGTTTACAAAGAACATCATTCTCGGTGCAGGCTCACGCACCGGCCTGAAAGTACGGGTTTTGAAGGAGGACGGTGCTGTACGATACTGGAATGACCGGCAGTACGATGACTATCATGTCATTCTGCTGACCAAGAGCATTGAGGTGATGGCAGATATCATACGGGGAGGAGTGCCGATGAAAGAGCTGAATCTTGGCGGTATTCCACAGAAGCCGGGACTGACCTCAATCATTAAGGAGGTCGCAATCAACAAAGAACAGCTAAAGATTTTGCAGGAGCTGGAAAAAGACTATGGCATTGATGTATATTTTCAGGCGATTCCATCCTCACGCCGTGTATCTTTAAAAGAGGCTGCTCGCCTGTTTGAGGAGCATTCCGCATGATTGGGATGCTGCTGGTCAGCCATGGAAGAATGGCGGAAGGAATGCTGGACAGCCTGGAGCTGATTATGGGAAGCTGTGACCGGATGCACACGGTTTCTCTTTGCGCAGGTGAGGATTTTGAAAGCTTTCGTGCAAAGGTCATGGAGGCTATACGACAGCTGGACAGTGGAGATGGTGTACTGGTATTTGTCGATCTTTACGGAGCTTCTCCGTTTAATGCGTCTGTATATGCAGCGGCCCGAATGGCGCAGGAGGGAATAAGTGTCCGTGTGCTTGCCGGTATGAATCTGGCAATGCTGCTGGAAACCGCGGCAATGCGGGCATCCTCCTCCCTGCAGGAGCTTGTTGCGATTGCGGAGGCGGCTGGTCGGGATGGCATCAGTGAGCCGTTTGTGGTGAAGGAAGAAGAAAACGGGGAGGACTACTGATGAAAAAGGTTTTGATTACTCCGCGTTCCTTTGGAAAATATAATCGCGAGGAGCTGATAGAAAAGCTTCGACAGCATGGAATTGAACCTGTCTTCAATCCTTACGGCACAATTATGAATGAGCAGCAGATGCGCAGTGCACTTCAGGATATGGACGGACTGATTGTCGGTGTTGATCCGGTGAGTGAGGAGGCTCTGAGGCAGGCACCCAGACTGCGGGCTATCGCAAAGTACGGAGTCGGTATCGATAACATCGCCTGTGCATATGCGCAAGAAAACGACATCGCCATAAGCCGCACTGTAAATGCGAATGCCAATGCGGTTGCGGATTACGCCATGACTCTGTTGATGAGTGTGGCACGGCGTGTTGTGGAAATTAATGAGGGCTGTCATCACAATGACTGGTCCAAAAAGGAAGCATTGGATATCTATGGAAAAACGATCGGTGTACTCGGACTGGGGGCTATAGGGAAGGGGGTCGTGCAGCGTGCCAGCGGCTTTGACATGCATATCTATGGATATGACATCATAAGGGATGATGCCTTCTTGAATAAATATAATGTATGCTTTACAGATGTGGATACAATCATACGGGAATGTGACTTCATTTCTCTACACCTTCCACTGACGCAGGAAACACGTCATATCCTGAATAAAGAAAATCTGAAGCGTGCGAAAAGTAATCTGATTATTGTCAATACGGCCAGAGGAGGACTGCTGGATGAGGATGCGCTGTATGAGCTGTTGAAGGAAAGGAAGCTTTACGGACTGGGGCTGGATGTTTTTGAGCAGGAGCCGCCGCAGAACTCCAAGCTCCTGACACTTCCCAATGTGATTGTGAGTTCGCATACGGCCGCTTCCACACAGGAGGCTATTAACGCCATGAGCCGTATGGCGGTGGAAAATCTGATTTGTTCGCTGGAGGCATAGAGATACGTATCAATTACAGGATAAGGAGGAGCATATGGATAAGACAACTTTGCTGGCTGAGCTGAAAAAACAGAGGCTGGTAGCAGTCATTCGCGGTAAGGATGAAGAGGAAGTCACAAACATTGTGGATGCTGTATATCGCGGTGGAATACATTTCATGGAAATCACATATACAATACCACAGGCAGAACAGGTGATTGCGCATTTATGCAAGGCATATGAGCATTGTGATGATATCATTATCGGTGCAGGTACCTGTCTGGATATCGTATCTGCACGCATGGCAATTTCTGCGGGCGCGCAGTTTGTGGTCTGTCCGCATCTGGATACAGAGGTCATGAAGCTGTGCAACAGCTATCGTGTGCCCTGCTTTCCTGGGGCTGCCAATGTAAAGGATATGCTGGAATGTCTGCGCTATGGGGCAGATGTGATCAAGCTGTTCCCGGGTGATACCTTTGGTCCGAAGGCTGTCAGAGCCTTTAAGGGACCTCTTCCACAGGCGGATTTCATGCCGACCGGAGGGGTGAATGCAGCCAATCTGACGGAGTGGCTGGACAACGGGGCAGTTGCGGTTGGAACTGGTGGAAGCCTCACGAAGGGAGCTGAAGCAGGAGATTTTGAAGCTGTACGCCTGGAGGCGGAAAAGCTGGTGAATATTGTCCGTGCATATGATCAGCGATAAAACAGAGCTTCTTATTTTTGATATGGATGGTCTGCTTGTGGATACAGAGCGCGTCTATCTGGAGGGCTGGCTGTATGCCTTGAACAAGCAGCAGGTTGCTATTGCGGAAGCCGTGGTGAAAAGCTGGGTGGGAAAAAGCTTTCATGATACACATGCATATCTGATGCAGGTATGCCATGAGGAAGCATTGTGCGCAAGGATTCGTAAGGATCGGGAACAGTATATCTATCAGTGTCTGGAGAATGGTACGCTGTCTGCTATGCCCTATGCACGGGATGCTTTGCAGGCAGCTCGGGAATACGGATACCGGACAGGGCTTGCGACCTCCTCTCTGAAAAAGCGCTCGACTGCCATACTCGCACATCTGGGCCTGCTATCCTATCTTGACATTCCCGTGTTTGCAGATGATGTAATAAAGCTGAAGCCTTATCCGGATTTGTATCTGGAGGTTTTAAGACGGGCACAGGTTCCCTGTGAGCATGCGGTAGCCTTTGAGGATTCCCTGACAGGTGTGCAGGCGGCGATTGCGGCAGGAATTCAAACCGTGCGGATACCGGATTATCGTTTTATTGATGTGGAGGATACGGCATCGGATGTTGTCTGCGCTGAAAATCTGTCGTGTGTGCGAGCAATGCTGGAACAACTGAATACGTGAGGTGACGAAGATGGAGAAGGAAAGCGTAAAGGATGTAATTCTGCGTTATGGCGTGCTTCTTGGAAAAAGAAATACGGAAAGACAGAAAACGGATTTTTTGAGAGCGGCTCAGAAACAGCTGGAGCAGGCCGGATTTCCTGTGGATATCACCTGTGTATCCGCTTCGCTCATGAGGCGGGAGTCTGTAAATATGTATAATCTTTACGCTGGTGATTTCAAAAAAGCGGATGTGGTCTTCATCACGTATTATGATACGCCGCTGTGGCAGTTTTTCCCAAAAGAGCAGAAAGCCTTTGATGCGAACTGGTCAAGGGGAAATTTCCTTCTCCATACCTTGCTGTTTCTATGCTGTATGATTGCGATTGCTGCATTTTTATACCTTACAGTGATTCCCAGTCTTCAGAAGCACGGATTTGTGAGTCTATGGGGAGCGGTGCTTGTACTCGTATGTTTGTTCGGTTTTTATGGGATTCGGCATATGCGTGGAGGAATAGCGGCAGGAAATACAATGGTGCGCAATTCTTCAAGTCTGATTGCCCTGTTTGCTTTGGCCTGGGATCTATCCGAACAGGAAAAGCAGCACGTAGCCTTTGCTATGATTGATGAGGGCACACGTTCTGAGTATGGTCTGCGCATGCTGCAGGAGTATATAGGGAAGAAGCGTATTCAGCGGGTGTATCTGGATTCCATCGGGAATGTCGGAAAGCTGCAGGGATTTGCTGACCGGCATATACTGGAGGGACTTCATGAGAAACTAGCAGAGCATGCGGAATGGCATGATTTGGCAGAGGATAAGCATGCATATGGGGATATTTTGTTAACGTCCGGCAGCTGCGATAATGGATGCGTATCACTGAAAATAGAAAAACGGACAGATAACAGTGATCTGGAACAGCAAGTCATTAAAGTGATACAGGTTCTAAAGGCGCTGATGATTTCCTGCGTTTCTTAAAAAGAGGTATATAAACAGGTTAATTTATAGGATTCTGAAATTGATGTCATTTGTATTAATTCACCAAATCACACACATGTAAGCTATGCAGAAATGGCTTTGAAGGCCGGAAAGCATATTCTGGTGGAAAAGCCCTTTGCAATGAAAAGCAGTGATGCACAACGTGTTTTTACGCTTGCACAGGAAAAAGGATGCCTTGCATATACCAATCAGAATCGACGATTTGATGCGGATTTTCTTATATTGCAGGATATCATAGAAAGTGGAAAGCTTGGTACGCTCATTGAAATAGAATCTCACTATGATTATTTTAAAACACGCCCTGTTGTAACACAGGATATGATTTTTAATTTGGGTATTCATACGATTGATCAAATGATAGCTCTGTTTGGTATTCCTGATAGAACGGATTATGATGTAAAAGGCATTCTTAATAAAGAAGAGGGAGCCGATGATTATTTTGATATTAAGCTTTATTACGGTAAGCTTAAGGTCTCAGTTAAAACGAGCCTGTTTGTGAAGCTGCCATATCCCAGATTCCTTGTACATGGCACAAATGGCAGTTTTATGAAATACAGTCAGGGGCATCTGTTCGCAAAATCTGCACAGGAGCCTATCGAGGCTTCCTTTCTGCAGGAACCGGAGGATAACTGGGGAGTATTATCATATATGGATGAATATGGGAATGATATTACGACCCGCATTCCCTCCAGGGTAACGGATTATGGTAAGATTTATGATGACCTGTACGCATGTATTTATCAGGGAAAGGCTCCCTATGTGAAGGCGGAGGAGGTGGTTGCAGTTTTAAACATTGCAGAGGAGGCAGAGAAAGCGGCAGGAAATTGATGATTGCATACCGTTTTTAACTACGTACTGCTTTCCTTCTCTGTTATAGCTTAAACGGGACTGTTTTCAGAAAATGGCCGTCAATTCATTGATGTTGTGAAAGTAACATAGTATAATAAAAGTAACAACAAGGAGGTCGATTTTTATGGAAAATAAGACCATTATCACCATCAGCAGACAGTTTGGAAGTGGAGGACGTGAAATCGGTAAGAAAATAGCCGACCAGCTGGGAATACCGTTCTATGACAAGGAGCTCATTGAGATTGCTGCCAAAGAAAGCGGTATGGATAAAGAGCTTTTTGAAGAAGATGATGCCCGTACAAGCAAGGGGTTCCGACTCCTGGGTGCCTTGGGATATTCTCTGGGAGGACCATTGTCCACGATAACGGAATTATCATTAAATGATCGCTTGTATCTGGTACAGGAAGAAGTAATCAAGGGTGTGGCCTGTGAGGGATCATGTGTCATCGTCGGACGCTGTGCAGATTATGTGCTGCGGGATCGCAGTGATGTACTGAATGTGTATATTCATGCAGATATGGAGGATCGCAAAGAGCGTGCGGTTCATTCCTATGAGGTGGATGAACGCGATATCGAGGGCAGCATCAAGAAAATCGACAAGCGCCGTGCAAATTATTATGAGTACTATACGGATCGCAAATGGGGTCGTGCAGAGAATTATGATATCAGCATCAATTCCTCTACGTTCGGTATTGACGGCACTGTGGAAATTATTAAGATGCTCGCACAGAAAAAAGCATTATAAGGAATCATGCAGAAAGAAGAACATATAGTATAAAGGGCTGTATGTTCTTTTTCTGTACAAAATGTGAAGGCTTTCGAAAGATATGCGTAAACCCACAATTTCACAAGATTGTTTGACAACATACGCGGCGAGTGTTGTTATACTACAGGTAGAAAGACACAAGGAGGTTTCTGTTTGTGCAATGGAAATTGACTCACAGGCACAATCATGAGTGCATTGAAAATAAAGGCGGTAAAACACTCAGCTATGATCCCAATCTCGGTATTCAGATTATCGAGCAGGACGGCTTTGCGTTTAAAGATCTGGATAATAACGGAAGGCTCGATCCTTATGAGGACTGGCGTCTGCCACTTACACAGCGAATTCAGGATTTCACCAGCCGGTTTGTTTTATGGCAGGAGGGGGACTGCCTGTATTATCGCAAGGGAAGGATCGAGTTGTCCAGAGAATTCTGTGACTGGATGAAAAATTGTGACTGCCGCACAACCATACTGCAGGCTTCTGACCTTTTACAGGAGGATGAGGAATACCTCAGAGAAAACTATATTCTGGCAATGCTGCTGCTGATGTTTGATAATGACTTTGACATGGGAAAGGAAGATTATCTGCTCCAGCTGATTGTACAGAGTATGGATCTGGGAGTTCTGGAAAACATCATCTACTCTATCATGGAGGCTCTAAAAAAATATGTGACAAAACGCTCTGCAGGAGTACAGCAGGAGCTTATCTTATAAACAGCACGAAATTGTGCTGTTTTGTTTTTACATCCGATACACAGTTTCATGTTTGTTCCTGTATTTGATATTACCTATATTTAGTATTGTGGAATACCTTCCTTTTCGTTATAATTCCGCTCATAGAAGAAGTGGAGGGATGTCCTGAAAACCTTTATGCTACACCACCCTAATTGCATGGAATGCAATATGCATTCGTTTGACCCCAGAAAAAAGGCCATACGGACAGCCAGGTCAAATGCCGATTATTGTGACTGTAAAGTCTTGTTGTTGGTTTAAAGCCAGTTTTATGAGTATCGATACTTGTAAGATCAATAAGAGTAATAAAGGCAGATGTTTGTCGTATAGACTCAGGATATCCCGTATATTTTATTATTATGAACATAGAATCATACAGCACAGCGGATATAACAGGATCAGTATGCACGTTTGCATATGCAGGTATTATACTCACTAAGAAAGTGAGGACATGATGAAAAAAACGATTATTTTTTGTATGGCAGCGGTACTGCTTTTCGGCTGCAGTGTGAAAACGGAGGAAAAGGAAAATTATAGTGATGAAATGAAGATAGCACATACAGTGGATCTGTCAGAAGATGACGGGGCAGACAGTGTGGAGCGTGAGGGTGATCAAAAGGAATCACCATATTTCAAGCACCCGGATTTCTATCATATGAAGTCTACCGATACGCTTACCTTGCTGCCGAAATTTAAAACGATGCAGCAGACGAGTGAATGGAGCTGCGGTGTGGATGCGGCACTCATGGTATTGCAGTATTACGGGAAGCTCGGTAAGCACAATGAGGAAACACTTGCGCAGCTTCGCACAAATAAACTGAAAAGTGAGGCTACCTCTTTACAATCCATGATACAGATTTTCGAAGGTGTTGGAGGGTTTCAGATTCATTCAACGTATGATTACAGGGAAAGCGATTACGATAAAATCAATCTGCGCATGATTCAGGATTTTTTAAAAAAAGGTATACCGGTTATGGTGGCATGGAATGACTGAGGAGGACACTGGCAGGTAATCATCGGATATGATACCATGGGGACGGAAACAACACAGGATGATGTTCTTATTGTGGCGGATTCCTATGATACAACAGACCATAATCAGGACGGCTATGGTATTTACCCTGCAGAACGTTTTTATTATAATTGGACGATGTATGATTTCTTTTCAAAGAATTACGGAATAGCGGAAAGAGATAAGCTGTTTATTGCTGTAGAGCCGAAAGCGTAAATGAAGGGAAGCTTTGTGCCTGGATGTGCGGAAGGACACTCGATATTTTAATGAAGGGGCTGCTGTCCTGCTTTAGGCATACTGCAGGTTGACGATTGTAACTGTTGATAGAGCAGAAGAAATAACACCATATCTGTTGCATGTATACAGTCAGATACATCACAGACAGGGTATATTCATAATATGGAAAGCAGGCTATGAACTCATTATAAGCAAAAAAGACAGAATCATGAACCTGAGAAGGTTCTCAGGCTTGGATTCTGTCTTTTGTTATGAAATGGCAATCATCCTATGCAGATGCAGAGAATAGATGCAGGTCGTGATACTATGCTTTGGATATAAGATATGCATAGCCTTTTTATACATAGCAAGCTGTCCCTTATATCGTTGTATGAATTCCGCATCCTCTTTGAGAGAATCTGTCTTGAAATCAAGGATGATCATACGGTCGTTTTGAATGCTGACAAAGTCCATATAGCCATGTAGAATTTGCAATCCGTCCTTAACCATAAACGGCATTTCATGATGGACATCCCCTCTGTATGCCAACAGATAATCCGGATCCTTTCCCAGCTGCAGCAATGTCTGAATATCCCATTCCTTCAGCTCCACCAGCTGCTGATTGGCGACTTGGAGAATAACATCACGACTCCATATCGGAGCCTGAAGTGCCTCTATCATTTTATGCATCATGGTTCCATAATCACTTCCCTGCATGTCATCGTCAAATGTAAACGCAGGCAGCTCCCTTGCCTCCTGTGCGGAAGCGGTTACCAGTTCAATGCTTTTGGATGGCTTTTCATATACCCGGAAAGGATGGTATACGCCCGCCTCTGCCTGCTGCACCTCACTGTGCCAGAGGCGGTGCACCTCCTTTACAGTAAAGAGTGGACTTGGGTTGCATAGAAACGTTTGTAGTATCCATGATGTATAGCCATTGCGGTTGTATACCTGCGACATGCTCAACGGATGCTTATAGGCATCAAGCTCAAGTATACAGTCAACGATATGCATCTGTGTCTGGGCACGGGTGGTTGCCACGTAGAGAATGCGCATCTCCTCCTCCAGCTCCTCCTTATCCTTTTTATGTTCCATGGCGATTCGCGGTATCGTTGTGCGGACATAGCGCTGCGGTAAGTCCATTGCCTTCATTGCCAGCCCGAGCTCGGAGTCACTGATACAGAAATCCTTAAATTCGATTGGTGTCTGCTTATCGGTAGACCATAGGAATACGACGGGGAACTGCAGACCCTTGGACTGGTGGATACTCATAACACGGACCACATCCGCCTCAGCGCCAATCGGAATCGCTTCTGCTGTCTGAGCATCCTTGATCTGTTCGATCTGTGAAAGAAAGGAGGATAATCCGGAGGCATACTGATCCTCAAACTGTACAGCCTTTTCAAACAGCAGATCCAGATTGGTTTTTTCCTGAATGCTTGTATGCAGACGATAATAATCCTGCATCTCATACAGTTTATTTATGAGCTCACTGATGCGCAGCCTGCCATGTTGGAAAATCAGCTCCTGTAATATTTCAAATCCGGGAAACGGATGCTCACAGAACCAGGAATAATAGGATTGTCCCTTTTCCTTCTGCAGCTTGGCCTGTGCGAAATCCATAGTTGATTTACGAAAAAGCGGTGACAGCATAGTGGCAGTAAAGCTGATATCATCGTGCGGATGCAAAATACACTTCATTGCGGACAGAATCACCTGTACGGCATTGGATTGATAGAATCCGTATTTGATATCAATGAAATACGGGATATTCAGCTCATCGAAAATCTTCTTCATATCATCCTTGCGGGCATTTCCACGGACGAGGACAACAAAGTCCTTCCACTTTCGCTGCTCGCGCTCCTTAATTTCCAAAATCTGATTGGCAATATAGCTTGCCTTTAATTCATTCTTGGAAACGATAATCCCCTCTGCTTCCTTAATTTCGTTATGGTATACAGCATGGAAACAGATGGGAACATTATCCTCGTTCTGCGCAGGGACACCGGTTTCTACATCATCCTCTTTTGCATAGCTGCAGGAAAATCCATCGATATTCATCAACAGCTTAAACAGGTCATTATTAAAATCGACAATCATTTTCTTGGAACGGTAATTATTTGAAAGATAAATAACCTCATCAAATTCTCCGCGATGATCGATCAGTCCCTTCATCAAAGACGGCTTGGCATGACGGAATCCATAAATTGACTGCTTGATGTCTCCAACACGGAATACATTGTTCTTTCTGCAGATCAGCATTACCAGCTGGTTTTGAACATCATTGCTGTCCTGAAATTCATCCACCATGATTTCAACGAATTTTTCACGATAGATATCAGCAACACGGCCACCCTTCGCCTGTAAAATTTCCAGAGCGAAATGCTCCATATCATCAAAGTCGATGACCTTATGCTCTTCCTTTATCCTTGCATAGGCGCTGCGATAATCCCTGCACATGTCCACCAGCTTTTTTATATAAGGATACAAGTAGCGGATATCCCGCATGAATTCATCCTCACTGAACAGGATTTCCAGTTGTGCATCCTCTAAAGCAAGAAGACTTTTTCTCAGGCGCGCATATTCCTTATCCTCCTTATCCGGGCTTGGAGGTACAACGGCGTGTACAATGGCGAGAAAGGCAGCACGGTAAGCCTGATAATCCTGATTTTGCAAGGCCTGATGCAGGTCCTGAAGAGCAAGCAGCTTCTGTTCCACTATAGCGTGTTTTTTTACCTGATCATCATATTTTAACCGGTAAAGCTCATCTATACGGATCAGCGTTTCTTCATAACGTGCAGTTTGCACAACGAGATATTCAAAGAAATTCTCATAAATCTCTTTTGGTAAATCCTCCAGCAGACGCTTTTCATGATAATTCTCTGCCAGAGAATCCAGCCAGACTTCCGGATCGGATTTACTGGAGGCCAGTCCTGCAAGATTCATAATCATGGTACGCAGGGCCTCATCGTTTTCCGCTCTTGCTGAAAACATCTGACACAGCTGCAGAAAGCTTGCATCCTGCAGCTGATACTGTTTCGCAAAGGCTTCCTCCAGGGACTGCTGCTGAAACAGAACCATCGTTCCGTTATCCATAATGCTTTTGATACGCTGCGGATCCAGTCCGAGAATGTAATAATATTCCTGTATGATGGAAAGGCAGAAGGAATGGATGGTTGATATATGTGCTGTCTGTATACCCGTCAGCTGTCTGGTGATATAGCTTTTCTCTTCTTCTGTTCGGGCAGCGGTCAACGCCTTCTGCAGCTCTGTGGCCAGACGCTTTTTCATTTCGTTTGCGGCAGCTTCCGTGAAGGTCATGGCAAGAATGGAGTCAATGGAGACATGATCCTTCATGACCAGATCCATCAGACGTGCAATCAGCACGGTGGTCTTCCCGCTTCCTGCAGATGCGGATACCAGGATGTTGTGTTCCTTTGTCTGAATCGCCTTCAGCTGCATGGGATTCCATTCAGGCATCTTCTTCACGTCCTTTCTGTTGCTGATAGATATCGTCCTCTACCTCCACCAGCTGTGTTTTTTCTGCATATATGCCCTTAAATCGGCAGATTTCATAATAGCTGCAAAACATACAGGCCTCTTCCATCGGCAAACAGCGAATGTCCCCGTTTATGATTCTGTTACCGATCATTTGATACATTTTTGTAAAATAACGTTCGATACTGCCGAGATCATACAACTTGCGCGGCTTTATGATCCCCTCCTTATTCTGACTCACACCAACAATGTGTGCGCCGTTGTCATCCAGTGCCTGTATATCACTGTCCATGACCCAGCCGTTCATGCGGTGTGCCTTGTGACGGATTTCTTCATATTCCTCTTTACTGGATGGAAGATGTGTTACCGGTTTTCTCCGGGACAGCTTGCCTGCCGTATAAGGGATATTTTCATTTTTTAACGAAACGTAGAAGGATCCAATAACACGTTTATGAAATTCTTTACTGCAGACGATGGAATAGGTTAGCAGCTGCAGCTGCAAGGCGGCAAATACGTTAGCCTCCGACAGCATTTTGGCAGAGCTTTTATAATCCAGAATACATAAGAATTCATCCGACGCATCGATGCGGTCAATATATCCCTTTAATGCGAGGCTGATGTCATCCCCTAAGGGAATGCTGTAATGAAACTCCTTCTCACGCAAATACGGAGATAATATGGAATGCTGTTCAAAGTCATCCAGCAAGCCCAAGGTCTGTGTCATAGAGGTAAGTATCCGCTGTGCTACATTTTCCAGCTTTTTTTCCAGAGATGGAAACACATCCTGCATAATCCGAATTTCCTTCATCAGCACTTCTTCGATTTTTTCCTCTGCCACCTTTGTATAGGCCTTCCCATATTTCCCTGTAAAGGTCTCCAGAAGGTAATGTGCGAGAGTGCCGGCATAGGAATCCGGAAAGCCGACCTTCATCGGTTCCCGCAAGGAAAGACCATAGCGCAGAAAGTAAGAGAACGGGCATTTAACATAGCGTTCCAGAGCGGAAATGGAGCCCCGGATCATTTTATCTTTAACAAACAGAGCCTGTGCCATTTCAGGAGACAATGTAATGTTGGTGGAAACAGGTTCATAGCTGCTATACAGCGGATAAGCTACTGAACCCGCTTTTGGATTCGCATGCTGCTTCTGGACATAGTCCTCAATTTCCAGGGCAGCCTCCATTCCTTTTCCCTCATAGGTGCCGAGCGGATAGGATACATATACGGATGGTGCTGCGTACAGCATTGCGGATATCTGTTTCAGATAAAACTGATAACGTCGTTCCATGGAAGGATAGGCTGAAATCAATGCGTGATAGTTCTCATCGAAAATGCCTTTTTTTGTTTGAAAGGCAGGATAGTCTTTTTGTGTACATCCCAGAACAAATAAATGCTTTCGGCAGAAGGGGGACTGGCGCAGATCACAGACGATGGCTCCGCTTCTTTCTGTGGGAGCACTGCTTTGTGTCATACCGTCAAGGAAATAGAGAAAAAATGCAATATCCTCTTTTTCTAATATATAAGGATGGAGCTCCTTCAGCATCGCCTCAATATCCAGAAGAATTTTGGTATCTGCATCGTCCCTGCGCAGAGATTCTCTGACATAGGAAGCAGCGGTCTGTATCATCGCTTCCATCGATATCGGCTGTTTCAGCGGACGCAGATAGACCACCAGCTGTTGACGAACCAGCTCAGCCTCTTCTTCCAGCTTTTGCAGCTTGGCCAGCTCAAGTGCATCGAGAATATGTCCCTCATCCTCAATCTGCTGTAAATGGTCAAAGGCTTCCTCGATATCACAGGAGAATACATCCAGATAATCCTTCAGCTTCTGCAGCTGTTCCATGTGTACGACACCGCAATCCAGAACACGGAGAAGATTTTCCGTATCCGGCTTCAGATAATAAGAGAACAATGCGGAAAAGCGGTGTGGCAGTATACTCGCATGGGAATCCTGCAGCAGTGTATACGGTATTTGATAACGCTGGAAAATCTGTGCAAGAATCGGCTTATAGGTTGCATTGGCAAGGGTGATATGAATATCATCCGCATCCAGATCGTGCTCGATAATATATTGTGCACATGCTTCGATTTCCTGGCGCTTGTTTACAGCATGGAAAAACAATGGCATTGGCTCATACACCGGCGGAGTACAGCGCTGTGCCCCCTGCGCAACCAGCGCCTGTATGAGCTGTTCTTCCTCCAGCGTGTGATACACATCCAGAATATGCAGATCATCCAGCCGCTTTGTTTTTATATTCGTTAATGCTGCACGCTGCTGTTTGGAAGGCACGGCAATATCCGTGAGCTGAGAAAGGATTGCAAACAGTTCTTTTTGTGCTTCACTTTCCTGAGGCAGTTCACTCTGGGGGATGTTCCAGAAATAAATGGAATCCAGAAACGACCTGCATTCGTTCAGAAATACCGGGGAGTCCGCCACCTCACGATAGATTTTCAGTTGCGGAAGGATTGTCTGTATCCGCTGCTTATACTGATATAAGGCAACATGTCTGGACGGTACTGCAACATTTGCCTGCTGCTGCAGCCATCCCTGCAGAGTGTTCAGCTTCAGTCCCAGCATGCCGCTGCGTGTTTTTAAAAGCTCCTCGCGCAGAGCTGCGTGCAGGTAGGCTGGGGCAATGAGGGTGCTGCCGGGACCCAATTTCTGTAAAAATGTCATATTGTACCTCCTGAAAATGTTGTTTTGATTTTTGGCGTGCTGCTTACTACAGGATAATCATATCATATTGCCCGCATAACAGCGATGAAAAAAGCTCTGTATAAATATGGAATGGAAGCGCGCTGCCTGTGTTATTTCATCTATAATCTATACGGTAGCTGATAGCTTTCCAACATGAGTAGTATGATTATAATATCAAGCAGAAAAAAATACAAATGAAAAACGATGGAATGTCATATTTTCCACAGGTGCAGAATGCGTAATCCCACAAACATACCTTTCCGGACCATATGGTAAAAAAGGTGATAAATAAAGGCTGAAATTGTATTTTTAGGCATTTTATTACAGGAAGGGATATGATAAAATACAAACGTTGAAGTAAGTTGGGAAGTGATGATGTGAAGAAGTATTTTCAATTTAAAAAGGAAGAAAAAGCTGTACTGGCAATCGGTATTCTGATGATTGCTGTTGTTTTGACTGCAGGACTGCTGAAGCAGAAATTTGTAAAAGCGGAAGCCTATGTGCCGTTGAAGGAGGAACAACAAAGCGTCAATGCGATTGCTGCCAAGAAAGAGACCTTTATCATTGAGCAGAATGCAAAGCTGAGTCAGAAGGCGGAAACCTATGTAAATGCAGATTCCGATGTATTAAAAAAGGTTAAGCTGGATTTGTCTGCGGTTGATGTTACAACACCGGGTACCTATCAGGCTGTTGCATCCTTACAGAAGGAGCGTGTATCCTTTGCAATTAAGGTTGTGGAAAACGCAAAGCCGGTTATACAGGCGGCACATGCGGATTTTCAGTTTGTTATTGAATCCAATTCCACAATGCAGGAGGTACGTGATTATGCTGGTGTTACTGCTGCAGATGCATCTGGAAACGATTTGAGTGCATTGATTACCGGATGGGATGAGGAGCTGCCTGTGGAAGCAAAAACAGTAACCTACCAGCTGAGTGTCGAGGATGCACAGGGGCAGCGTGCAAAGAAATCGGTGCGTGTGCAGTACCTGCTGCCGAAAGAGGATAAGAAGGATTAGTGCTGAAAGGTATATTTGAGAATGTGTATGAATGGATGTGGAGCTGTTGTTAGTTTTACAGCCTACGCATCCTATTTTTGTTTATCAGATATGAATATCAGTTACAATTTCCACTTTTATTGAAGTCTGCTGTGCCAACCTGTATTCACCTAAGCGCTACCTATCCTGACGATTGCGTCATAAGGGCTATCTGGAAAACAGTTATAAGACTGTATTATCATTCACCAAATGAATTTTTTTACTTCGTCTATACTCTGATTTTAAGATTTTTTTCTGTATTTCCAACAGGATATATGCTACACTGTAAATACAAAAAAAGGAGAGATCGGTCTATGAGAAACTATATAAATACTACAATCCATTCACATCTAATTCATCCG
>ERZ894236.970-NODE-970-length-25235-cov-18.0167_pt1 | contig 25235 bp, 19 predicted proteins | sample MGYA00380297_ERZ894236 | MGnify/ENA primary metagenome ERZ894236 (study PRJEB32331, sample SAMN06328420) | human gut metagenome | biome: human gut microbiome; feature: stool | host: Homo sapiens | collected 2014-08-04 ... | reverse complement strand
CGCGCCACGTCTACGACGCCATTGTAGAGGAGATCGCCCCGCAGTCTGACGGAACCTGCCAGGTCACCGCAAAAGAATACCTCGAATCGTTCTACCAGTACGACGACGCCACATACCCCGGCGACGCTGCTTAATACCAAAAAAATCCCTTTCAACTTTTCTTTCGCTCAAACCCTCGTTTGGGCGAAGCCTCTTTTTGGAGCAAAAAACATGGCCTTTGATCCACCACTTGGGAGCACTTTGCCCGCGGTGCTGCTCGATAACGCCACTCGCCTGGACGAACTTGTTAACGGTCCGGCCGGAACGGTTAACGACCGCGCAGGTGAACCGCTCGATACGTGGCGCCAGATCGTGACGATGATGCTTGCTGCTGTCACTGATGCACAGAACAGCATTACCGCTATCGGGCTCCCATTTAATACCCTCTCTGATGCTCAGGCTGCAGTAGCTGCAGGAAAGATACCAGATGGCTCCGTGACATGGGTTAGAGGTACGGACAGCACTGCCCTTGCGGATGAGTACAAAAACATAAATGGGGTTCTGACGGCTACCGGTCGTCGGATGCCTTCTCAGGATGCCGTGGACGCACTTTCGCGCCAGTTGCTGGATTCGATTGTTACCGGAGATGTACCAGGGTTCTGGCTGGCACTGAAAGACTCTGCGGGCTGGATTTCATGGGGAGTGGATGATCAGGGGGGATTTGGATCCAGGGCTGCTTACCTCGGGACAGACAATATTCTGGCGGGAAATATCAAAATCCTGTTTACTAATGATGTTGGGTTACGGTTTCAGGACCCCGAAGGATTCTATATCGATGTGCTGGATAATTTCGGACGCTATCTGTTGGGAGATTCCGGCGGCGGTTCTTCACCTGTTGACGAAGTCAGCATTCTGGATTTGAAAAATAAAGCTTACGCGGCGGAAGTTTCGCGGCGCGTACTGACACGGCTGAAATTTCCGACTGAGGCGTATAACCATTTTTTGATGGAGTGTCAGAGCCTTGGTATGGGATATATGAGCTGGCCGGTTGTCAGCAAAACGCCTAAATATGATTCGCTAATGCTGGGGCAGTCTGTTCGTCCGGCGAGCACGACGAACAATGCGTTTGTTCCCCTGGGCGTAAATGCGTGGCAACCTCTGCGGGCAGTTGTACAGTCAGTCTCTGGCAGCACCATTCTGTCCGATGCGGAGCAACTCGCGCTCGCCCGTGGCGCGGGTAATGAGGGCGAAAGCCCAATCGTCTCCGCTGTAAATGGTTTCCGCCGCCACTTCCTTGAAGCTCATTGCCTGAGCACCGATCCCAGCCGTCTCTTTGTCGCCTCCACCGTCGGTGTGTCCGGACAGTCAATTGCCAGCCTGATGGACGATACCAAATATTTTAATCGTGTCGTTGAATGCGTAACGAAGGCAAAGGCCCTGGCTGACAGCGAAGGGAAAACCTATTCGGTTACCGGGGTCGATTTCGTTCAGGGACAACGCGACTATGATGACGGAACGCCTAAAGCCACATATAAATCGCAACTGGGGCAACTCTACAACAAAATCAATAATACAATTCGTGGGATCACCGGCCAGAAAGACAATCCAGCCTGGTTTATTTCTCAGACGGGATACACCTACAGTCCTAATCCAGCCACGCAGCCGGTGAACGCTGTCGAGCTTTGGGTGGGAATGGCGCAATGGGAGTTTTGTCAGGAAACACCAAACTGTTTCCTCATTGGGCCGGACTATCAGTTGCCGGATAAAGGCGGCCATCTGATGACGAACGGCAGTCGCTGGCTGGGTTGTTATTTTGCCAAAGCAAAAGATCGTGTACTGAATCAGCGGCGTCCATTCCAGCCACTCGCTCCCACAGGTATTACCTGTGCAGGTTCAGATTTTCTGTTGAGTTACTACGTCGATCATCCACCTTTAAAATTTACCAGCCCGTTCAGGAACGGAACCAGAACCCCCATCACTAATAGCGGATTTCGCGCCTGGCATAGGATTGATGCCGATCCATCTGGTATAGGGACAGAACTGAATATCACCAGCGTTGCTGTTGCAGCCGACACGGTTATTCGCCTGACATGCGATACAGAGCCGCAGGGGAAAGTCCGGGTGGCCTATGCAACACGCCCCCAGTATGGGCAGGGTATGGTAACCGATTCTGATAATTACGTACCGGATGAAGTGTACGAATATGACCCGCAGTTCACCCAGTGGCCGGAAGAGAATATTCCGGAGCTGATCGGCAAACCCTATCCGATGGAAAACTGGTCTATTGCCTTTTCCATGACCTTCAATAAGGATGAATAAATGAGCCTGGCAATTCAGAAAGATGTCGATTTTTCTGCGGTGGCGACCGGATATTTACCTCCGGTAACTGCAGGCGTGGAGTACTTCAATTTTTTTAACAGCGAAGACTCGCTGACACGCAACCTGATCCCCAACAAGCCGACTCCTGCAAAGAATGGGAGTCCGCTCTTTAACACCAACGGACAAAGCTTCCTGCTGACCAACCTGCTTAATTTCATCAATACCGGGATAAAACTGACTGATGAAATGACCATTATTACGGTGGCAGAACCAACCGGCGCGGATGGTTTTTTCCCGACCTGGTCCACTACAGGTTCGCCGATTACAAATGGAGGGAGTTTCACGTCACAATCCTTTATGCGTCAGAGCGCCACCACGCGAAACCCAACGCTGTCGCTGAGTTATTCCACTGATGGTTTCATCACCCGACAGAACCTGTCGTATGGGGTATCGTCGGGTGTTGATAATATCAGGCTCCGCGCCATAGCATCGGCATTCAGTCAGACAGCAAAAACGTCCAGCCTTTATGATCTGACGAATAATAAAAATGCCCAGGCACCTCTGCCAGCAAATGGCGTTTATGGAAAGTCAGGTAACATCCTCCTGGGATCGCATTACAACGCCGCAGAGAGCTCACAGGGTAATCTTTACGCTGCCGCGATTTACAGCCGGATGCTCTCAACAGCTGAGATCAATCAGGTATATGCTGCGTTAAAAGCTTATTACTCAAAGCGTGGCATATCTGCATGATCTTATTCTTAAAAATTAGAAATGGCTGGAAATACCGGGAATTTTCTTAGAGCATATTGCTGTGCGCAAAGACGCACACAGCAATAATGTCATTTATCATCTTTCCCCCGGTATATAGCCGGGGGATTTTTTATTAGTTTTTAGTAAATTACATACAATGGGTATCTAGTGATATGACAGGAGGTATCAACGTAAGAATATCGGCAAGGCCAGCGCCCGCGCGATTGCTCCAGCAATGGCATACCCTCCCGTTGATGGATCAGGGTGTAACCCATCCCCTATCATCCATGGTCTGTCTGATCCAGCTGCGTAGTCCTCGTGTTTCTGACCGAAGGACGCCTGCAGGTTCAGAAAGGCCACATCACGATCATCCCGCGCAATCTTATACATCACCTCCGCATAATTACTCATGGGAATGGAGTTTCCCGCTGGCCGGTTATTCTCTGCCGGACAAATCAGCAAAATATCAGCCGTTGGCCGCACAGAACGAACCCGATCTATCATCGTGAGAATATTAGCCCGGAATGTTGCGGCAGAGAGCTGCGCGCCTTGGTCGTTCGTTCCCAGCATGATTGTCACGAGGTCGGCCCCGAGGTTATCAAAAGCATCAAGCCAGCGCTGATCCATTGCGTTGACCCAGTGATTGGTATGAGAACCACTACCCCCCATTTTATGAACCAGGACACCCGACATGGTTTGATTGAGGATATTCGCGCCGTACAACGTCACCGGAGGTGTGATAACCGTAAACGTTACTGTGCCACTACCGGTTGTTGGCAACGCCAGCGGGATAATCTGCATCCCGGCGGGATAAGCCGACAGGTCAATCGTGACGGGGTCAGCCATCCCGGTTGCCTGGCACTGAATAACACCAGATCCCCCCTCGGCAAACAGGAACGAATCAAAACCCAGCGCAAAATTCTGGCTGTATGAAATCGTTGCTCCGCTTGCACTTGCTGTCACAGACGAAATATCCGGGCCATGCCCTGTGTTGTAAGCGCAGGAAAATCCGGACTGTACAACTGATGTACCCATAACATCAGTATTATCGCCGTTAGGATCAAAACCAAACGAACGCCAGCCGTACCCAATGGGGGGGACAGTTGCGGCCGTGCCTGCACTATTGAAATAGCGCCAAAGGATTTGTGCCACTTTCAGCACATAACGTGGTGACGTTCTGGTGTAGCTGTCTCCCATCATCGCAACGATAAGACGAACAGCATCCCCAAAAGACATTTTGGTCATCCGCATATGCGTTTCCCGGAGACGCTCAATACCAAAAACATCCGGTACCGCTTCTGATACAACTCCAGCGTCTTTCACTTTGACAGGCGTGCCGTCAGGCATTTCTGAAAGGTAATAGAACGCGTATTCCTCGAATGCAGTGGCGCTGTCTCCTTTCTCAACCTGGGCTTCTACATACCGATCCGAGCCAAATGTAATTCTCACATAGGCAATTTCCGAATCAGTAACGAACGAAGTCAGTGCCTGAGTGGAGGATGCATCCGTACGGATAAACGTTTTACTGGCGTTATAAAACGTAATGAATCTGGCGCCAACACGAAGTGCGTAAGACGTGCTGAATTCAACGGGAATATAATCTGAGTACACATAACGTGAGTCAGGGGATATAACAGTGCCCGATTCATTAATATACCCTGATTGCACGGTCGCCCTGTTAAACAGGTTTTTCCCCAGTACTATCAGTCCATGCTTTACAAAATCAATATCGAGCTGGTCTGCGTCAACAATATCTCCAGGGATTCGGATCTGAAAACCGTCAGGTAGTGCTTTGCGCATGATATGCACATAGTCTTCAACGGGCGGCAGTACTGACGCTCTGGCGACAAACATCGCATCTTTGTTTGAAAGAAGAGTGGTTATTCTCACATACGCTGCCGATGCAGGCGCAGTGACAACATTAACTGCTGAAACCGACGAAAGATGTTTTTTGTCCGAGTCGTAGAAGTTAATGAAGCGCATCGACCGGCTTGAATTCAGAACATCACCCGCCGACACTTTAATGTATTCCGAGGTGATGTATACGGACCCACTGGCTGCCGGAACCGGGAACCATGCACCGAACTCATTGATATAACCATCGACCACCTTGTTCTTATTGAACAGGTTCGTACCGGGGCCGTAGAGGTCTGTTTCCGTCAGGGCTTTTACCGGTTCAGAAAAGACTACTGGCACACCTGAATATTCCGATGGGGCCTTTGATTTAAACGGCTCAAATTCGGTGGCCTTATTATTCTTTTCCACCAGGGTAACAGACGCCACGACAGCAGGAATTTCTATCCGCATATACGCGGCATTTGACGGTAATATCAGCGGATTGACAGGTTTTGTTGAATAGGACGAATCATACTGGCGGCTGATAAACACGCCTTTCGCATCATAGTATGTAGCTGCTTTCCACGGATGATCGACACAATAAGGCTGTGTCGGGTCAACAGGAATGTATCCCGATACGGTCATGCTGGTATCAGAGTCTGTAAGAATTGTGCCGATACTGGAAAGATGCACGCCGGGCATAGCGTCGGCAGGATTGAACAAGTTTTTACCTGCAGTAAAGCCCAGCGTTCGATAGGAGTTTGTCGGCGCCCCTTTGATATTATCCCGCAGTACTGCCTGATATGCCCGATAGGGCATTTCGCCAGCACCAAACGTTACCTGATAGGTGTCGATGTTTACCAGCGGTACCGAAACAATAAAATAGGCAGTACCGGCAGGCGCTGTAAATGCAGTAACAGATGAGATATCAGACAGATAATTGTCGTTACCATCAAAAAATGTCACTACACGAGTGAGAAGCCTGGAAGTATAAGCTCCCCCGGCCACGGCAGAGATCTTTTCTGAATAGCAGTACTCAGGATTTTCCCTGGGGATCCCCGTTCCCTCAAACAGATAGAACCCGGAGATCACCGCTCCCTTGTTGAACAGGTTCATGCCGGGACCAACAAGACTGGGGATAATCCCTTCTACGGTTTTCTGTGAAACCATACGGCGCCCGGTAGGCTGCAGCGTCCCGCCAACGTTCATGACCTCGATTGCGAGCGCACTGTTATCCGGGCTGCGGTAATACGTGGTCGAGCCCACCGGAATATTCGCGATATCCGCCTGCGCCGCTGCCAGCGTCTGATACTGCTTACTGAGCGGGATGATGTTTTGCCTGACCTCATCGTTTTTCGCCATCATCTGGCGCCATGAATAAAGAGGATCACCGCCACGGTCGGGAACATCTGCGGCGGGCCCATTGACCAGCTTATCCAGGCGCTCGGCGTTATCGAGCAACACAGCGGGAGACGTGCTCCCCAGCTCCGGGTTAAAGGCCATGTTTTTTGCTCCAAAAAAGGCGTTCGCCCAAACGAGGGTTTGAGCGAAAGAGCGGAGCTTTTTACAATCAGCTATTTCAACGGGTTACAACATGCTGATTGGCTATGCACGGGTCTCCACAGGGGATCAAAACCTCGATTTACAGAAAACAGCACTGTTTCGCGCAGAATGTGAACAGATATTTGAAGACACCGCGAGCGGGAAAAATGCCCGGCGGCCAGGGTTAAAGCGCGCCTTACGGCGGCTGCGACCGGGCGATGTGCTGGTGGTCTGGAAACTGGACCGGCTGGGCCGAAGCGTGCGTGATCTGATTACGCTCGTGTCGGAGCTGCAGGCTCGCGGGGTAAATTTCCGCAGTCTGACCGACAGCATCGATACCAGTACGCCAGCAGGCCGTTTTTTCTTCCACGTCATGAGCGCCCTGGCGGAAATGGAGCGCGAGCTGATCGTCGAGCGAACCAGAGCGGGTTTAGCCGCAGCGAGGGAGCAGGGGAGAGTCGGTGGCCGTCGCCGGGTAATGACTGAAGATGTGGTGGAGCAGTGCCGCAGAATGCTGGAGAACGGCGCTACCCGGCAGCAGGTGGCTGATGTGACAGGCGTGGACGTGAAAACAATCTACAAGTACCTCCCGGCGACTTGAAGACAAAGATTTCACTACTTTTCCTGATATGTTACGTTTGGCTTAATCAATTCATTCAGCTTTGAAAACAGTTTGGTTTGTTCGTGAACGGTAAGAAAACAATAAGTTTTGAACAATTTTTAACTATTAACAGCAATCTTGTTTCCATCTCAGATACATGGGCAGACTTGTGGGCGTTAATTTTTCACACAGGTTTAAGCGCTGGAAGGCTGCTGAGTATTCGATATGATGATATTGATGATGGCTTGATACTGATACGAAAACAGGGTCACCTGAAAGAGCTACGTGTTGAATCAACCCCTCCAGTGGAGGGGATCATTGCTCGTAGAAGAGAACGCTATCCAGAAGATGTTTTTTTATTTCAGAGCCATTCTAACCGTGTGAAGTACCAACGCCGGCCGGTCACTATAATTGCTTTCAACGCCGCTTTACGTCGCGCCGCTAGATCATTACCAGACGTTAACGTAAGCAGTAGTAGCGCGAGAAACATACCGGACTAACCGCCTGTCCAGTCGCGTGTGGCCGATGTGACAGGCGTGGGGTGAAGACTATTTACAAATATTTGCCAGTACAATACGGCGATAAAAAATCCCCTTGAGCAGGCACACTCAAGGGGAAAATACTACATAACATCATTGCTGTGTGCGTCTTCGCACACCCCTATCTTCTAAGAAGGCGCCCAAAGCTTCCAGATATTTCTGGTCTGAGCAGTTAAAACATTGGATCGGCGGCCTATGTGATAGGAGGGGGTGAAGACGATTTATAAATATTTTCCAGCCGGTTAAGTTTGCTCACCTGCGAACCGTATGCAAGAGATCGCAGGTGAGCAATTTGCTATGAAGGCATTGCCATAGCTGAAAAATTTTAACCTCGCATTGTTCGCAAAACCATCAAACAATTAAGCACTGAAAGCACTTTAAGACTTGCCTTACTCATAACATCAATGCGTTACGGCAATGACGAAAATTGATAGCCAGAACCTATATTGATCTGTCGCCCTGTTAAAACTACTGTATATAAAAACAGTATTAATCTGAGCGAGTCAATTATGCAGTTTTACACGCCCGTTGAGTTACGTGAGATCATGCTGATCCCGTTGTACAGTGACCTTGTGCAATGTGGTTTTCCAAGCCCTGCACAGGATTACGTTGAGCAACGCATCGATCTGAACGAGTTGCTCGTTAACCACCCCAGTGCGACGTATTTTGTCAAAGCCGCCGGCGACAGCATGAAGGATGCCGGCATAGGGGAAGGTGATCTTCTTGTTGTGGATAGCTCAAGGACAGCAGTTCATGGCGATATCGTTATCGCTGCAGTGGATGGGGAATTCACCGTTAAGAAGCTGCAGCTGCATCCGCGGGTTCAGCTTAACCCAATGAACCCTGCATATTCGCCGATAGTCGTCGGTAGCGAGGATACTCTCGATGTGTTCGGGGTGGTTACGTACATCATCAAATCGGCTGGCTGAGATGTTTGCACTTTGCGATGTGAACTCATTTTACGCATCCTGCGAAACTGTTTTCCGTCCTGACCTGAAGGGGCGGCCGGTGGTCGTTCTGTCAAACAACGATGGCTGTGTGATCGCCCGTTCGCAAGAGGCGAAGCCCTTCGTCAAAATGGGTGAGCCTTATTTCAAGCAAAAGGACATGTTTCGCCGGCACGGTATTATCGCGTTTAGCAGCAACTATGAGCTTTATGCCGATATGTCCAACCGAGTGATGACAACGCTGGAGGAACTCTCTCCACGCTGCGAAATTTACAGTATTGATGAGGCATTTTGCGATCTGACTGGTGTGCGTAACTGTCGCGATCTTACCGATTTTGGCAGGGAAATTCGCGAGACGGTTCTGCGCAGGACGCACCTCACGGTCGGCGTCGGCATAGCCCAGACTAAAACCCTGGCAAAGCTGGCCAATCACGCGGCGAAACAGTGGCAGCGGCAGACCGGAGGAGTGGTGGATCTGTCTAATCTGGAAAGGCAGAGGAAGTTGATGGCTTTGCTTCCGGTGAATGAGGTCTGGGGGGTTGGGCGCCGTATCAGTAAAAAGCTGGAGACAATGGGCATTAACACGGTACTTCAACTGGCGGATACCGATATCCGTTTTATCCGGAAGCATTTTAATGTTGTTCTGGAGCGAACCGTGAGGGAGCTGCGCGGAGAGACATGTCTCGGTCTTGAGGAGTTCGCGCCGGTAAAGCAGGAGATTGTCTGTAGTCGCAGCTTTGGGCAGCGGATTTCCACCTACGAAGAGATGCGCCAGGCGATATGCTTATACGCATCCCGTGCAGCGGAGAAACTCCGTGGCGAACATCAGTACTGCCGCTTTATCTCTGCGTTCGTTAAAACCAGCCCCTTTGCGCTGAATGAACCGTATTACGGGAACAGCGCATCGGTAAAGCTTCTTACGCCAACCCAGGATAGCCGGGACATAATCACCGCGGCGACGAAATGCCTCGATGCAATCTGGCGAGACGGGCATCGCTACCAGAAAGCAGGAGTAATGCTGGGTGATTTCTACAGCCAGGGCGTAGCGCAGCTCAACCTCTTCGATGATAACGCGCCACGGAAGAACAGTGAAAAGCTCATGGAAGTTCTCGATCATATCAATGCGAAAGATGGAAGGGGATCTCTGTATTTTGCAGGGCAGGGGATCCAGACAGCCTGGCAGATGAAACGGGAAATGCTTTCGCCTCGATACACCACGAGATATAGTGACTTGCTACATGTGAGATGATAAGTTAAATGACGGGAATGAGTTATTAGCAAGGTGTGGACATGGATACACCAGTACTCAGGCCTTGATATAAAAACCGTGAGTTCTATAAATTAAATAACATGTGGCTAGAAAGATGGGTCTAAAAATATATAATCATATAATCTTGGCGGTTTCAATAATACTTTTGCTGTTTTGTTGTTTAATTATTGCATATGCGGTGGGTTTTAGCAGTATTCTATATGAGATGAAAAATTTTCCTGATTGGTTAAGTTCTATTAGCACATTTGGAACTCTGGTTGTAGCATACTCAGCGTATAAAAAAGCGCCAGAATGGATAAGTCAGAGAATGCATGAAGATGCATTTTCTTTAGCCAAAAAAATAATTCTTGATGATTACCCATCACTTAAAGAAAAAATAGACAAAGCTGGAAATCAAGTGAATTACAATGTTATATATTTTGATTTGCTTGGTGATGATTGCGATGTACCTATTTCTGTAGATGATTGTGATAAGGCGTTGTCTATTTTTTATGATGTGCAGAATTCACCGACGACAATAAAAAGCAATTTGGAGAATCTCTCTAAACTCGGATGGAATGTTGATCGGGATATTTTAATTATCAACGATGAAATTAATGATTGTTATAGGGAAATGCAACATGCTTATCTTTTGGCATTTGCCGGAATAAAACGAATGATAGCAACCAAAAATATTAATGAGAAGCGACGTTGTGCTACTCGAATAAGTGGTTTTTTTGAACGATTTGAGAGTAATAAAGATAAATTCGATCTCCTTTACGAGAGGGTGAGATTAAAGCATAAACGGGTTCCGGATTATTTTGATGCAGAGAAAAAATAAATATAAAGTTTTGTATGTTTATCAAAAATATAGTGGTGTAGAATGTAGCTAAAAAACGGTAGGGGGTTATATTAATTTCTCTATTAATTCCGCCCCCTGATTCTTCACGTTACCCACCGCGCGTGAAACTGGGTGCCATGTGAAATGGTCTGCTGATAGAGCGCCATCTGCAATTATTTCCTCTGCCTCTGTACCTCCAAGATCCTGCCGCATCCATTCTCGCGCTGCTTCCGGCGTCAGGACCAGCGGTTGTCGGTCGTGAATATCAACAAGACCTTTATCAGCCGCAGCGGTCACAATCAAAAATCCCTCTGCTTCATCCCCGCTCTCGAAAGGTACGCTGCCGATAGCCGCCATAAAAATCGGCTGACCATCCTTACGATGGATGAAATAGGGCTGCTTCTTGTCACCTTCACGCTTCCACTCAAACCAGCCGTCTGCAAAACAAATAGCTCTCCCATGTTGCCATAGAGGCTTGAACATTCTGCTTGTCGCCGCTGTTTCTACTCGAGCGTTAATGAGCGGTGGCTTATCCCACCATCCTGGTGCGTAACCCCAGTGAACCGGGTCGAGGTGCAACTGCTCGTCGCGTTCGCTCAGGAGCAAAACTTTAGTCCCTGGCGCCACGTTGTACCGGCCGATTGGTTCTGGATCATAGTCGATATCCCGCTCAGCGTCTTCAGCAAGATAAGCTAGGTATTCTTCGCGTGTCTGTGATTGGGCAAATCGTCCGCACATGGTTACCTCCAGTAGTCTTACTGAAAGTATAGAAGACAGAAAATTGAGCATTTCTTAGGGAGTAAAAATAGCCCCGGAGGAGTTGTTATTGACGGAGTTCTCCCCCGTTTCACCCCACTAACTCCCCGCACAAAAAGCAGGTATATAAAATAGCCTTAAGTGGCTTTTTTATATGGTTTTTTTTGGTCGGCACAAGAGGGTTTGAACCTCCGACCCCCGACCCCCATGCCTGTGCCCTAGAGCTATAGTCCTGTACTTGTAAGCTATTCAGAATAGAGCCTCTAATTCCCATAGACGAAATTATTAAAACTTTGTTGATTTTTTTTGAAGTAGGTTAGTTAGTATATGGCAGAATATTAATATTATCTTTGATGAATTTATGATTTTTTATGACTTAACATTGAGTGGATACTATGATATACAAAACATTTCGTTACATTCTAAGGAGAGTAAAGAATGACCCATTATGACAAGGCTACGCAGACAGCAGGCTTAGTACGTATAACTGGAGAATTAGTATCTATATACGGAAATTTTATAGATATGAAAGATATCAACGCAGTGGGTATGCATAGAGATGAAACTCTAATAACTCGATGTGTAGCTGCACACGCAATAAGTTTATATGGTGACGAACCTGACCCTGAGCTGGCTGCTAGTGCCGTATGTGATGGACGAGATGATGGGGGAATAGATGCGGTTTATGTTAATAAAAATTCTAAAAAAATAGTAATAGTTCAGTCAAAATATATTAAAGATGGAGATGGCTCAATAACCACTAGGGAGTTTGGTAGATTTAAAGATGCTTGCTCAAAAGTGATCTCTAGTGACTTCTCTACTTTTAATGAGAGGTTTTTAAGAAATAAAGATTCAATAATGGAAGCCATATCTGGTTTTACATATAAATGCATATGTGTATTTATATATACAGGTGTTCATGCTCCGAGCAAAGAGGTAAAAGAAGATATAGCATTTTGGGAGAAGGTACAGAATCGCTCTTTGTTATTTAGAGATATTGAGAATAGAGACGAGTACTCAGTGCTTTTCGAACCTGCGGGAATACAAATAATTATGGATGGTCTTTCTAAAGATCGTTCAGGTGCTATTAACGTAAGTAATGTTCACCTAGAGAGTTATGGGGAAATAGCTGAGCCTTATAAAGCAATATATGGTACTATCTCAGCTAGGCATCTATATGGCTGGTGGGAGAAATACAAATACTCTCTTTTTGAGAAAAATATAAGAAGTGTTCTTGGAAACTCATCAATAAATTCAGGGATAAAAAAGACTCTAAATGAAAATCCGGAAAATTTTTGGTATTACAATAATGGTATAACTGCAGTATACAGTGATGTTGAAGAGAGTATGGCAAATCTAAGTACAAGTAGGAAATACGGTTTTTTTAGTTTTAAAAACCTTAGTATAATTAACGGTGCGCAAACAGTAAGTACTATTGGAGAGGTGTTTAATTCTCTACCAGAAGATAAAAAAGATCTCATAAAGGTAAACATTAGATTCATAAACGCTGCAAAAGAAGAATTCTTAATTGATGTAACAAAGTACAATAATACGCAAAACAGAGTTACTGGTAGAGATTTTTCATCGCAAAGACCGGAGCAACAGAGAATACAAAGAGAAATTAATTTCATTGGCGGTTATAGCTACAAACTACTTAGACAGGAAGATGCGAGCCCTACAAGTAGTAATACCATCGATATTGATGATGCTTTAAATGCTCTAGTGTGTGCCTCGAAAGACGAAACATTAATTTCATCATTAAAACTTAATCGAGGGCGATTTTTTGAAAGCTGGGGAGGTCTCTATGAAAAAGTATTTCCTTCAGAGAATGGCCCCACAGGTTTAGAAATAATAAATAAGGTCAATGCTTATAGGTTATCAAACGATATATTGCAGGAGAGTATAACTAAACTAATTTCAATGGAAATAGATAATCAAAAGCAAATTCATCAAATCATGATACATGGGAATTATGTTTTAATCGCCATTTTAATGGATAAGTTGGTAGTGGATTCCGTAGAAAATCATATTATATCCTATAGCCGGGGTATTACGTTAGAGAAATGCATAGGTTTTGCTTCAGACACATATGATTATATCCAAGAAAGTTTCCCTAATAGTTATATAGCACGATTTTTCCAAAATAGAGAGAAAGTTTCAAGTATTATAAGCCACCTGCAAAATAAAAAAGAAAGTGGCGATGCATAGTAACTTTTGAAAGCCGCTCTTGGCGGCTTTTTTCTAAAAATTATCCTTGCCAATAAAATCATGACAGCCAATCTGGATGCATACAGCATTAATACAGACGCTGCATGATTGAATTCTCAAAGGATAAAAAATCTAGTCTTTCGCGGAATTTTGTAACGAATTAAATTTTTCATGAAGAGATTTTGGAAACAACTCTGTATAAACCTGCCAAAGGATCGAGAGAGAGCGATGGCCAGTAACTTGAGCAACATCTTCGATACTAAATCCTGCCTCGAACAACCTACTTGCACCTTCACGACGCAAATCGTGATATCTCAGATCATTTATATCTAATTCATCACGAACACGCCTGTACATCGCTGTTATAGTTTTTGGATTGTATGGGAATACACGCTCATCAGTTTTTGGTTGTATATTTAGAATTCGCCATGCATCACCAAGCAAGGGAACTAACATATGGTTACCAGATTTTTTCCGTGGATCCTTTCTGTCTCTGACAATAACTGAACGCTGCATTTCATCAACATCATTCCATAAAATGCGGCAAACTTCTCCAATTCTCATGCAAGTAAGAATAGAAAACATAAATATTTGATGTAATGGTGCTCCTGAGTAAGCTGTTTCAGCCTTCATCTTAAGAGCTTCATATAACTGGTCAACTTCAAAGGAACTTGCTCGCCGGCTGCGGCGTTGTGAAGGGCCAATCATACCCATATTTCTCAACCAAACTTTTGCATCTGACAATTCGTTCACATTAGCGTTCGCTCCAAAGAGAGGTCTGGCGGCTTCAAGCACAACGCTTAAGTAGGATATGTCCTGAGAAATAGTAGAAGGTGCAAGCCCTTGCGCTTTTCTGGCTTGGCAATGCTCGATAATATGCTTTGCCGATAACTCCGAAAGTCTGATGTCTGCCAGGAAGGAACGACCAAGGGTGCGGAGAGAGCTTCTTTTTGATGCGCCGAGCGTTATGTTTGGGTGGTTTTCATACAGAGTAAGCAGGTCACCAACAGTTATAACAGAGATCTCTTTCATCTCTTTTTCTGGCTCTGGGAGACCATGCTCTTCAATGTATGCTACACGTTTAGCACCCCAGGACTTCGCAAGTGTGTTCTTGGAGAAGGTTTTGTTCTCCCGGTGGACGTACTTACCATTTTGTTTAACGGCTACAGTACAGCGATAACGGGCAGTTCCATCACTGCGTAATCTTTTCTCTATGGTGAAGAAAGCCATATCCAAACCTTCTACTTTGGGGTGCTGTGTGGGGTGCTGATAACAACATAATGAGTTAAAACAGGTGAAAATAGACTAAAATATAACTGTCTCGATATCCAGTATATTTTAATATGTAACTGATATTGTTATATATATTTTATGGAGTCTGATTTATGGCTACGATTGAACATCGCCACGAACTGCGCCAGCGGGAAGACCATCACGATAAACCCGGCCATCTCTTTCATCGGCTCAATCATCAGCTGCGGCAGGTCGGCCTGGCGGCGAATTTTGCCGGTGGCGATGCCGTATGCCAGCGACACGACAAAGAAGAAAAAGATAATCAGCGGCACGATGCCTTTGATAAACGGCGAGGGCATGACCGTATGTTGAACCGGGTCGCGAAGAATACCGTTCTCGGGGACCACCATCAGGGCGACGACCGCCACGAATACCAGCGTTGCCACGCCGGCGATGCGCAGGCCGAAACGCTCCTCGGGCGTCAGCGTCTGCAGCTTTTCATCACGACTGCCTTGCCACTGGCTCAGCCGCGGCTCCACCAGCTTATCGGTGATCAGTCCGCCGACGAGCGTCAGGACGATCACTGAGGTCGCCATAAAGTACCAGTTGTCGATCACGCTGACGTGCAAAGAGGCATCGATGGATTTTGCCGCCTCGGTGCTGATCCCCGAGAGCAGTACGTCGGTGGTGACGATCAGTAAATTGGCGGTAAAGCCGCAGCCCACACCGGCAATCGCCGCCAACAGGCCGGCGACAGGATGCCGACCGACGGCGAGGAACATCAGCGCGCCCAGCGGCGGCATAATTACCAGCGCCGCGTCAGAAGAGATATGGCTGAAGAAGGCGATAAACAGCACCATATAGCTGGCATATCGGGCGCTGACGTGAGAGGCCATCTTCACCATCAGCGCGGGTAACAGGCCCACCCGCTCGGCGAAGCCGGCGCCCAGCACCAGGGCGAGGATCGCCCCCAGCGGCGCGAAACCGCTGAAGTTTTTAATGACGTTGGGCAAAAACCAGTGCAACCCTTCCACGCTGAGCAGATTTTTGACCACCACCCGTGAACCATCCGTAGGGTTCTGCACCCCGACGTTGAAGGCGGAAAGTATCGCCGTGGCCGCGATCAGCGCCACGATAAGATAGATAAACAGCAAAAACGGGTGCGGGACTTTGTTACCGATCTTCTCTACCCAGCCATAGCGCTTTCCGCCGGGGGAAGACGACGGTATGGATGACATACTCATGGGCGTTCCTCTGTTGTCGTTGTTGTGTTGGGCAGGCCTGCTCCCGTACTGCCGGCGGTTATTATGGTCGGTGCGTGCCGCGATGCCGGTCAGCGTTGGCCAGGAGTAGCCTGTCTTAAGTGGTTATCGTAAAACGGTCGGACTCACCTCCGCCGGGATCGGGCAACGATAGGGGCGTTCGGCCAGTACCTGCCTGAGTTCTTGCTGGCTGGCCGCCAGCAGGGCGCTGTCGCTGAATAAACGGATCGCGGTCGCCGCGAGCACTTTCCCCGCCAGCAACATCCCTTTATGGGCGATGGAGGTTCTGCCCTGACTCACCAGCTGCCAGCTGTGCAGCGGGGTTCCCACCGCGAAGCACGGGCTGAAGCACTGAGCCACCGGCGCTTTCCAGCTGACATCGCCGACGTCAGTGGAGCCGGCGAGGACGTTATCCGTGGCCGCCCAGGGCGCCACCTCATCAATCAGCAGCGTGTCGCGGTGGCGACGAGCGAACGTTTTACCTTCCTCGCCACTGGTGCCGGCAATATTGTTCAGGCTGTTGTTAATATCGTTGGCGCTGAGGGTGGCGCGTATCGCCGCGGCAAAAGCGCGCTCCTCGTCGCTCCAGGCGGGGGTACCGTAATGACAGACCGCCTGATACATCGCCGCCTCAAGCGTGCGGTTGGGGAGATAGCTGGAGCAGGCTTTTTCAAAGCGGCAGCTGACCTGGGTCTCGGTCATCAGCGCGGCCCCCTGAGCAATCTTCTCGATGCGGGCGAAGATCTCCTCCGCGTCGGCCATCTCCGGCGCACGGATCAGATACAGAACTTCCGCCTGAGCCTGCACCACGTTGGGCGAGACACCGCCGGTATCGGTAATGGCATAATGGACCCGCGCCTTCTCGATGATATGTTCATTGAGGAAGTTGCTGCCGGTGGTCATCAGAGTGACGGCATCCAGCGCGCTCCGGCCCAGGTGCGGCGAATTCGCAGCGTGGGCGGCGGTGCCGGTAAAACGCCATGCCGCCTGAATATTGGCGAGGGTGCGGGTGCTGAACATCCCGGCCCAGGCTTCCGGATGCCAGGTCAGCGCCGCATCGACATCATCAAACAACCCTTCGCGCACCATAAAGGTTTTTCCCGATCCGCCTTCCTCGCCGGGACAACCATAGAAGCGCAGCGTGCCCGCGCCGCCATGCTGTTGCAGCCAGGCTTTGGCGGCGACCGCCGCGGCGAATGCCGCCGTACCGAGCAGATTGTGCCCGCAGCCGTGGCCGTTGGCTCCCGGTGTCGAGGGTGTCGGTTCCGCGCAGTGGGCCTGCTGGCTGAGGCCCGCCAGGGCGTCAAATTCGCCGAGCAGGGCAATGACCGGTTGGCCTTCGCCGACGCTGGCGATAAAGGCATTCGGGATCCCACCCGCATCGCGAGTGAGTTGGAAACCTTCTGCCTCCAGGGCGTCCGCCAGGCGTTGGGCGGACCAGTACTCCTCAAAGCGGGTCTCCGGGTGATCCCAGATGTCATCGGCGATGGCGCAGTACGCCTCGCGTCGCGTCTCAATCATCTCGTCCACAAACTGAAAAATGGCTTCCATTACACCCCCCGCTGCCAGGGAAAGTTAAGCGCGATACGCGCCAGAGTTTCTACCGCTAGCGCCATGACGCTCTCGTCGAAGTCAAACTTCTCGTTGTGGTGACCGGCGCTCAGTTGGGTGCCGAAGATCATGTACGAGGCGAGGCCGCCGCGCGCCTGGACCCGGGCCATCATCAGGGTGGCGTCTTCCGAGCCCGCCGGGGCGGCGATACGATCCACCGCCTGTTGCACGCCGGGCACCCCGGCGGCCTGTTCGCGGAGATAGTCCACCCACGCCGGCGACGGTGCGCTGGCGGTCGCCGCGCCCATCATGCGTAGTTCGTAGCGGGCTTCGTACATCGCCGCCGCCCCGGCGATGACGTGCTGCGCCCGCTCGAACACGTACTGGTTAATGGCTTCGCTTTCGCCGCGGGTTTCCACTTTTAACAGGGCGGAAGAGGGCACCACGTTGCGCCCGGTGCCCGCCTGCATCACCCCGACGTTGACCCGCGAGGCGCCGGCGCTGTGCGGCGGGATGGCGTGCAGGCCAAGAGCGGCCTGGGCGGCGGCCAGCAGCGCGTTGCGCCCCTCCTCCGGCTTGCCGCCGGCGTGGGCGGCCACGCCGCTGAACTGCACGTCGAATTTAGTGGTGGCCATAAAGTTGTCGCCGCCGCAGACGACGGTACCTGCCGGCACACCGGTCCCGATATGGATCGCCGTGAAATAATCCACGTCATCCACCACGCCGGCGGCCACCATCGCCCGGGCGCCGCGGGTGCCCTCTTCAGCGGGCTGGAAAATCAGTTTGATCACCCCGTTGAGCTGCGCGGCATACTGCTTCAGGACATGCGCCAGGCCCAGCCCGATGGCGGTATGGCCATCATGGCCGCAGGCGTGCATCATGCCGGCGTTGCAGGAGGCGAAATGGTCGCGATGAGGGCGGTGGCTGTCGTCGTGCTGTTCATTGAGGTCAAGGGCATCCATATCGACGCGGAAGGCCAGGGTTGGGCCGGGACGTCCGGTGTCGAGCGTGGCGACCACGCCGGCGAAACCGCCTTCAAACGCCGGCAGCCAGCGCTCCGGCGCGCCCTGTTCGCGGGCGCGCTCGAAAGCCTGGGCCAGGGTATCCTCGTCCGGCAGCCCCATCCGGCTATCGGCATCGATGACATCGCGCCCCAGCGCCAGCTGATAGCCGAGCCCGTCGAGGATCTCCGCCACCTTGCTGGCAGTGCGGAATTCCAGCCAGCCGGATTCCGCGTGCAGGTGAAAATCACGGCGCCATTGGATCATGGCCGGCGCCAGCTGGTGGAGGTATTCATCAAGTTGCGGCATAGCTCATCCTGTCATAAGTAAAAAATGTGACGGCGTTCACGATGTGATAGCTTTTGTTTATCACTTAAGTTTTACAGGCCGTATCCCACTTAACCTGCCATAGCCTGATGGATTACAGTAGATGTGATTTTCTTCTGTCTGATAAACAATGGTTATCACCGAAAGCATGGCATTTCAGATTAAATTTCATCATATCCGCGCCTTCGTCGAAGTGGCCCGGGAAGGGAGTATTCGCGGCGCCAGCCGGGCGCTGGCGGTCTCGCAGCCGGCCCTGACCAAAGCGATTAAAGAGCTGGAGGAGGGGCTTTCCGCCCAGCTGTTCGTGCGCCGCAGTCAGGGGGTGGCGCTGACCGAAAACGGCGAAAGCTTTTACCAACATGCGAGCTTGATCCTTGAGGAACTGCGGGCGGCGCAGGACGAACTGCTGCAGCGCCAGGGCGAGCAGGCCGGGCAAATTAATATTGGCCTTGGCGCCAGCGTCGCCCGGTCGCTGATGCCGTCGGTGATCTGTCGCTTTCATCAGCAGCATCCGCAGGTAAAGGTGCGGATCATGGAGGGCCAGCTGCTGGCGATGATCAATGAGCTGCGCCAGGGAGAGCTGGATTTCACCATCAATACCTATTACCCCGGGCCGTACGACCATGAGTTCAGCTTTGAGAAACTGTTTGAGAAACCGTTCGCGGTGTTCGCCCGTGCAGGACATCCTGCGGCGCAGGCCACCTCGCTGGGGGAGTTGATGGATCACCACTGGACCATGCCGACGCCGCGCGGCAGCTACTTTAAACAGCTGCAGGACCGGCTTAATCAGGCCGGGTTAGCGCCTAAGGTAGATATTGTTTGCGAAACCTTCTCGTCGTGCATTAGCCTGGTGGTGAAAAGTGATTTTCTCAGCATCCTGCCGGTGGAGCTCGGCAACGATCCGCTGATGGCGGACAAGCTGGTGATGATCCCTGTCCGCGACGTCTTGCCGACGGCCACCTATTATCTGATCCAGCGGCGCGATACCCGGCAGACGCCATTAACGGCGTCGTTAATCACGCTGTTTCGCCGCCAGAGCCGACAATTGTTTCCTTAATCGCCTGTCACGCTCACTTTGCCAGCGAACGCGGCTAAACGCGTTGAGGGGGGAGCGCCGGGCGGCTATAGTAGCTGGCGACAGCCGCTGGAGGAGAGCCCATGAACCTTGATGACAAATCCCTGTTTCTTGACGCCATGGAAGATGTCCAGCCTCTGAAACGTAACAATGACGTGCACTGGCATCCCGGGCGCAACAGCCGGGCCCCGCAGCGCGTCGATACCCTGCAACTGGATAATTTTCTCACCACCGGCTATCTCGATATAGTGCCGCTCGCCACGCCGCTGGAGTTTAAGCGTGAAGGGCTGCAGAGCGGCGTGCTGGATAAGCTGCGGCGGGGGAAATACAGCCAGCAGGCGAGCCTCTCCCTGCTGCGCCAGCCGGTGGAACAGTGCCGACAGATGCTCTTCGCCTTTATGGTGCAGGCGCAGAAAGAGGGGTTACGTAATGTGCTGATCGTTCACGGCAAAGGCCGCGACGACCAGTCCCACGCCAATATTATCCGCAGCTATCTGGCGCGCTGGCTGGAAGAGCTGCCGGAGGTGCAGGCCTTCTGCGCCGCGCTTCCACATCATGGCGGCAGCGGCGCCTGCTATGTCGCGCTGCGTAAATCGGCCGAGGCGAAGCAGGAGACCTGGGAGCAGCACGCCAAGCGCAGTCGTTAGCGCAGAAGCAGCGTCAGCTCGCGGGCGGCTTTTTGCAGCTCCGGCAGCACGCGATCGATCATCTCGCGGGCCGACATCTGGCCCGCATGCACCCCAACGTTCAGCGCCGCCTGGACCTGCCCCTGAGCGTTAAACAGCGGTACCGCGAGGGAGCGCAGGCCCATCTCCAGCTCCTGGTCGTTGAGGGCATACCCCTGCTGATGCACCCGTTTCAGTTCTGTGCGCAGCTTCGCCACCGAATCCACCGTCTGCGGGGTGTAGCGGATCATGGTCACCCGAGCCAGCATGTCGTTGAGCTTCTCCTCCGGCTGATGGCTGAGCAGCACCCGGCCCATCGAGGTCGCCCAGGCCGGAAGGCGGCTGCCGATATCCAGGTCGATGGTCATAATCCGCGAGCTGGAGGCGCGGGCGATATACAGAATATCGTCCCCGTCGAGGGTGGCGATGGAGCAGGACTCGTTGAGCATTTCGCTCAGATGTCGCAGCACCGGCTGCGCCGAACGCGCCAGCGGCGTCGAGGCCAGCCAGGCGTGGCCCAGCGCCAGGATCCGCGGTCGCAGCTGGAAATTCTTACCGTCTTCGGCATACACGAACCCCAGCTTGCTCAGGGTATACAGGCAGCGGCGCACCGCCGCGCGCGGAATGCCGGTCTTCTGGCTGATCTGCGAGATAGACAGCAGGGGCCGCTGCGGCGTGAACGCCTGAATCACCTCCAGACCCCGCGCCAGGGAGGCCATAAAGTTAGGATCGCCCTTAAACGGATCGCCGTCGCCGGTCAGTAAATCGTCTGGATGCTTGTCCATTTCTGTTCCCCATATTTGCCATCGATCACATTCTTTCGCTAAAGATAACCGATGTTCGATTATCGCACCATATTTCGATTATCGCCCTTGACCGACATCGTTAAGCGGGTCACATTTTGTGCGAACAACGAATAAAAGTGCGATTACCGCACATCACTGGAGCGACCTGATGATTGATAAAAGCGTATCGACGCTGAGCGAGGCCATCGCCGGGATCCACGACGGGGCGACTATTATGATCGGCGGCTTTGGTCCCGCCGGCCAGCCGACCTTTCTGATTGACGCCCTGATTGACCAGGGCGCCCGCGACCTGACCATCATTAATAACAACGCCGGCAACGGGGAAGTGGGTCTCGCGGCGCTGCTGAAAGCCGGGCGAGTACGCAAGATGATCTGCTCCTTCCCGCGCCAGGTGGATTCCCAGATTTTCGATGACCTCTATCGCCGCGGCAAAGTGGAGCTGGAGCTGGTGCCGCAGGGTAACCTCGCGGCGCGGATCCAGGCGGCTGGCGCCGGGCTGGGGGCAGTGTTTACCCCCACCGGCTACGGCACACCGCTGGCGGAAGGCAAGGAGACGCGGGAAATCGATGGTCGCCATTACGTACTGGAATATCCGATTAAAGCCGATTTCGCGCTGATTAAGGCCCATCAGGGCGACCGCTGGGGCAACCTGGTCTATCGCAAGGCGGCGCGCAACTTTGGCCCGATCATGGCGACGGCGGCGAAAACCACCATCGTCGAGGTCTCGCAGCTGGTGCCGCTGGGCGACCTCGACCCGGAACACATCATCACCCCCGGCATTTTCGTCCAGCGTGTCTTCTCGCTGGAAAACCTGACTGCCGCACAACGCGCCTGAGGAGCCCGAGATGCAAAAACTGACCCGTGACGAAATGGCCCAGCGCGTGGCCCGCGATATTCCCGAAGGCGCTTACGTCAACCTCGGCATCGGCCTGCCGACCCGCATTGCCAATTACCTGCCCGCCGACAAAGAAGTGTTCCTGCACAGCGAAAACGGCCTGTTGGGGATGGGGCCGAAACCGCAGCCCGGGGAAGAAGATCCCGAGCTGATCAATGCCGGTAAAGAGTATGTCACCCTCCTGCAGGGCGGCTGCTATTTCCACCACGGCGACTCCTTCGCCATGATGCGCGGCGGCCATCTCGATATCTGCGTGCTGGGGGCCTATCAGGTCTCCGCCAGCGGCGACCTCGCGAACTGGAGCACCGGTGCGCCGGATGCGATCCCGGCCGTTGGCGGGGCGATGGATCTGGCCATCGGCGCCCGCCAGGTGTTCGTGATGATGGACCACCTGACCCGTGACGGCGAGTGCAAGCTGGTGGCGCAGTGCAGCTACCCGCTGACCGGCGTCGGCTGCGTCAGCCGGATCTATACCGACCTGGCGGTGATCGACATCACCGACCGCGGCCCGGTGGTACGTGAAATCTTTAACGGTCTCTCTTTTGAAGAGCTGCAGCGCATCACTCCGGTGGCGCTGACCTTTGAACAACTGGCGGAAAGCGCGTAAGGAACCTATGATGAATCAGGCATTTATCTGTGATGCGGTACGTACACCCTTTGGCCGTTTCGGTGGTACCCTGGCGACGATGCGCGCCGACGACCTCGCGGCGCTGCCATTAAAAGCCCTGCTGGAGCGTAACCCGGGACTGGATCCCTCGCGCATTGACGATGTGATCTTTGGCTGCGCCAACCAGGCCGGGGAAGATAACCGCAACGTGGCGCGGATGGCGCTGCTGCTGGCCGGGCTGCCGGAGAGCGTGCCCGGGAGCACCATCAACCGCCTGTGCGGTTCCAGCCTCGATGCGATCGGCGTCGCGGCGCGGGCGATTAAAAGCGGCGAGACGCAGCTGATGATCGCCGGTGGCGTGGAGAGCATGTCCCGCGCGCCGTTTGTGATGGGGAAAGCAGAGAGCGCCTTTAGCCGCAGCATGCAGATGGAGGATACCACCATCGGCTGGCGCTTTATTAACCCGCAGATGAAAGCCCTGTACGGCGTGCATTCCATGCCGGAGACGGCGGAAAACGTCGCCGATGAGTTTGCCATTTCCCGTGCCGATCAGGACGCGTTCGCCTTACGCAGTCAACTGCGTACCGCCGCGGCGCAGGAGGCGGGGCGTTTCGCCGATGAGCTGATCGCCGTCCAGGTGCCGCAGCGTAAAGGCGAGCCACTGCTGTTTAGCCGCGATGAGCACCCGCGCAGTACCTCGCTGGAGGCGCTGGCTAAACTGCGCGGCGTGGTGCGCGCCGACGGCAGCGTCACCGCCGGTAACGCCTCCGGCGTTAACGATGGCGCCTGTGCGCTGCTGCTGGCCAGCGAGACGGCGCTGGCGGCTCACGATCTTCAACCGCTGGCCCGGGTGGTCGGCGTGGCGACGGCGGGTGTTGCGCCGCGGATCATGGGCTTTGGCCCGGCGCCCGCGGTGCGTAAGGTGCTGGCGCAGACCGGCCTGACATTAGCCCAGATGGATGTCATCGAACTGAATGAAGCCTTCGCCGCTCAGGCGCTGGCGGTGACCCGTGATCTGGGCTTACCGGATGATGCCGCCCACGTGAACCCTAACGGCGGGGCGATCGCGCTGGGCCACCCGCTCGGTGCCTCCGGCGGCCGGCTGGCGATGACCGCGGCTTATCAGCTGAAACGGACCGGCGGCCGCTACGCCCTGTGCACCATGTGCATCGGCGTCGGACAGGGGATCGCCCTGATTATTGAACGTGTTTAAGGAGCCAGAATGAGTTTGTTGACCCCAATGCTGCGCAGCAGTCCGCTGACCGACTGGTTCAGCGACGCGCAGCGGGTGCAGGGCATGCTGGATTTTGAAGCGGCGCTGGCGCAGGCGCAGGCCGTCTGCGGGATGGTGCCGCCGGAAGCGGTCGGGCCGATTGTCGCGGCCTGCCGCCACGAGACCATCGATTTTGCCGCGCTGGGCGAGGCGGCGGTGGGGGCCGGTAACCTGGCGATCCCGCTGGTGAAACAGCTGACGGTACAGGTAAAAGCGCGAGATCCCGAGGCTGCGCGCTACGTCCACTGGGGAGCCACCAGTCAGGACGCCATCGACACCGGACTGGTGCTCCAGCTGCGCGGGGCGCTGGATGCCGCTGAGACCTTGCTTGAGCAGCTGTTGGCTGCCCTGGCTCTCCAGGCGGATCGTTATCGCGATACTGTCATGCCGGGTCGGACCTGGATGCAGCATGCGCTGCCGGTGACCTTTGGCCTGAAGCTGGCGGGCACCCTCGACGCGCTCCTGCGCTGGCAGCAGCGGCTGCGCGAGATGCGTCCGCGGCTGCGGGTGCTGCAGTTTGGCGGCGCCGCGGGCACTCTGGACGCGCTAAAAGAGAAAGGGCCGGCGGTTGGCCAGGCGCTGGCGCAGATCCTCGGTCTGTCGCTGCCGGATACCCCGTGGCACAGCCAGCGCGATCGGCTGCTGGAGGCGGGCGCCTGGTTTGCCGGTGTCTGCGGTACCCTGGGGAAATTCGCTAACGACTTCTCCCTGCTGATGCAGACCGAAGTGGCTGAGGTCGGCGAGCCGGTGGCGGAAGGCCGCGGCGGCTCATCGACGATGCCGCATAAGCGCAATCCGGTGGCCTGCGCGGCGATCCTGACCGCCGCCCAGCGTACGCCGGGGCTGATGGCGACCCTCTACGCCAGCCAGCTCCAGCAGCACGAGCGGGCGCTGGGCGGCTGGCAGGCGGAGTGGGAGACGCTGCCGGATCTGATTACTCTGGTGGGCGGGGCGCTGGCGCAAAGTGAAGCGC
>ERZ894236.929-NODE-929-length-26546-cov-9.70058_pt1 | contig 26546 bp, 23 predicted proteins | sample MGYA00380297_ERZ894236 | MGnify/ENA primary metagenome ERZ894236 (study PRJEB32331, sample SAMN06328420) | human gut metagenome | biome: human gut microbiome; feature: stool | host: Homo sapiens | collected 2014-08-04 ... | reverse complement strand
CCGAAAGACAAAAAGCAAAGATAGATAAATAAAGATGGATTTTGTATAATAATATGGGTGATATATATATTTCTGCTTTTGAAAACAAACATACAGTAATTGCGATGGGACATTGTGATTCTTATTTCTCAGGGGTCAAACAAAATCTCTATTGCGAGAATCTTCTATGAAAATAAAGGTAGGCTCCTTTATGATTTTGAACTTGCACGTAAAGGTCTTCGTTCCAGCGTTATGAAAAGTGATCAACCTTATTATTTTATGCTTTCTTCACAATTTAGGTCATTCTCTTTACGAGTGCCCTAATTGCGAAAATTTCACTTTTGTCTGGCATACCTTTAAATCGATATTCTGCACATCATGTGGTATGAAATATCAGAAGATTCGTTCTGCGGCTGTTATGGATAAAGTCTTTGACTGTCCACACAGGCATGGTGTTTTTACGGTTTCTGACCCTTTACGTGAATACTTTTTGAAAGATCGATTTCTTTTGAACGAACTCTTTGGAGCTGTCAATGATACCTTATCTTTTGTCATTCGTAAGGCTGGCACAAAGAAGGATGAACTTATCCCCTGTGCTGTGCTTACTCTCCACACATTTGGTAGAGGATTAAATTGGATACCTCATATCCACGTTTTACTAGCTAAAGGAGGTGTACGAAAGGATGGCTTTTTAAACGCTGGAAGCACATCAATTACGAATCTCTTCGCCGCTCCTTTCAAAGATCACTTCTCGATCGTTTATCAGTAAAAATTGATACGATCGAATTCAAGCAATTAAAGAGGAAGCTGTATAAAGATTATTCAAAAGGCTTTGACTCTGATTGGGCAAAAGTCTTACAAAATAAACCTTGCCTATTCTAACATCTTGTTTTAATATGTACTATATTTACAAGTGATGGTTTATCTTGCGACAATCCCCTCGGAACTGTACGTGCCCTATTAAGGCATACAGCTCTTTACACAGTCTTTCGCCTAAATTGAATGGTAAACTTTTGGCTTAACGCTTGGATTGTATTCAATTATTTTATCGAATTTCTCCCATGTCATTTTAGCCCTTTGTGAGCGCCTGTGGAGCCATGCTTTTAGTCTTTCTATTACATACCATCTGAACATTTCCAACTTGTCATAGTTCCCTGTGATACCATAGTACCGGTAGTGTCCTATAAGTTTGGTGTTCAGTTTCTTGATTAATTCATTTACTGGCATGTGCATATTGGCACGTATCCATTCATTCGCTGCTTTCATTTTAGCACTCATTTTCTTTTTACTGGTTAGTTTTATCGTTCGGTATCTTCCTTTTCGGTCGGTACCACTGATAAACGTGAATCCCAGAAAATCAAATGTGCCTTTACCCTCTCCGGCATATCTGCCAAAGCGGATGATTTTGCTTTTGTTTACCTCTATTTCCAGTTTGAATTTGGCTAGTCTCTCTTGGAGTTTTACGAAGAACTCCTGTGCTTCTGCTTTGTATTCAAAACAGCACACAAAATCATCCGCGTAGCGCACTATTCCACAGAACCCTTGACAGTATTTCTTTACTACGATTTCAAACCACATATCTAATGCATAATATATGTATACGTTTCCCAAAACTGGTGAAATGAGGCCACCTTGGGGTATGTTCTTATCACTTTCTATTTTCTTCCCATGCTCCATAATACCTGCTTTCAGAAATCTAATGATATATCTTAGAAAGACGTCATCACCTATTTCCTTTCGCAGAAATTCCATCAATATCTTGTGATCTACATTATCAAAGAAACCTTTGATGTCCGCATCCACAATATAGTTGACTTTATTTCTATGGATCATCTCTGAAAGATGTTCGATTGCTTTGTGGCAATCTCGATCCTTTCTGAATCCATAGGAAAAGTCATAAAATATCGGTTCGTATATCTCGCTCAAAACATCTGCCATGATGTTCTGTACCAGTTTATCCTCAAAACTCGGTATACCCAAAGGTCGCAGTTTATTACTGCCTGCTTTAGGGATGTATACTCGTTTAGTGGGTTGTGGTCTGTATGAAAATGTTTTCATCCTTGCCACCAACTGGTTTAGATTTGCTTCCAAATCCTTTCCGTATTCATCCTTGCTTACCTTATCAGTGCCAGTTGCTTTCTTTCCGTTTATGCGCTTATAAGCACCTTTCAGATTTTCCACATTGACATAGTGAATAAGATTCAGATGTTTACTCTCTGGATATTTCAATTTATTTTGTGCTATCCTTTCAAGTCCTGTTATCATTTGATTTTCACTTCCTCTTGGGTAGGTCTAAATGTTTCCCTTGAAAAACTGACTGTGCATTAGTCCCTTGGCTCCACCGGTTTTGACGGTTTCATTGCTACTATGTACTAATCTGACTTCCATACCGTCTTCTGCTCTATCTTGCTTTTTAAGGCTTGTATATCGCATTACCTTATTTCAGGAACGGTAGGACCTCTCAGGTACCCCGAAAATATCCATGTTATGCTCTCCAGGCCTGGGCCCGCAGCGTGCACTCTGCGCCTCCGATGGAATCATACATCCTTGCCTTATCGTTTGTATGATGTTGTCTGCTATTGGCGGGACAATATCGACTTTTACGTTTACACCTTAACGAAGGTCTATTTCTTCACTCCCAACTTTTCATTGGGCTATTACGGCTCGCATACTCTTTGTCCTACGCTTAAATCGTAATGTTACCGTTACGACTCCAAGGACTCAATACTAGCGATTGGCTAAATCTTACTAGATGGGATTTCCACCCATTATATTTTCGACGCCTAACTGACGCACTCCGCCTTCGGTGTACGCTTACTGCCCTCCCAGTGAACATAAAAATCTAAAGGACTGTATAGAGTATGTTACTCGCTATGTAGGCAGTCCAGTCATGGCTCAGAGTCGTATCATTGATTATAATTCTGATATGGATCATGTCATTTGGTGGTACGAAGATCATGAAACGAAAGAGTATGTTGAAGTATATGATTCTATTTTAGCTTTTATGAAGAAACTTATTCGTCATATCCCTGACGAGCATTTCAAAATGGTTCGCTACATCGGAGGTTATGCAGCGAAGAAAAAAAAGTTAACAAAAATGATTAAAAAAATGGTATCCTGTAAATACGCAGGATTAGCGAAAAAGAACTATGCGCATCGTCAATATTTAATGGATACTTTCCGCATTGACCCTCTCTTGTGTAAATGCGGTCATGAAATGCAGTTTGTTGAAGCTTTTTTTCCTGGAGGATTGGAGGAACAGATAAATGAAACGTGGAAATTCTATGACTGGAGATCCGTCTGTGATCCATATGGTATGTATTAAATGTGGTTATGTCATACCTATGGATGTTGATATTGCTTATGAAGTCATGCGTACAAAGATGTATAAAGGAAAAAGAGTGTTATATGGATACTGTATGAAATGTGAACATATCATGTATCCGGAAAGTATTTTAGACAAACTGGAGAAATAAACTTTTTATCATCGATATCTCTTATCCCCTATAAGGGGATTTTTGTGTTTTCTTTCCTCTTCATATAACTATTTATATATAATTATTTATAATTAAGATTCATATAATATGCTAATTCCTACAATATAAAAAAAGAAGGCACTTCATCTGCATAAATAAGTACGATATCTCTATCTATGTTATGTCTATCCATGTTTTTCTGCAGAAAGCCATGGAGGATCCCCGTATACATATGCTCTTTCATTACATGGTCTAAAATAACATACGGCTGTGTTATGATATCAGCCATATCAAGCTCTTTTATCGTCTTTTTCCTAAGATCCATCCACACATGATCTTCCCCGCTTCTTTTAAAATACTGCCTGACTGCCACTGTCTTCCCAAAGCCCGGAGGTGCCTGCACCATCGTCACATGAAACTTATCAATTTCCTGTAGCGCTTTTATTACAGTTTTACTAACATACTTTTTCATTTTTCTCACATTCCTCTTTCTTTCACTATTATACTGAAAGAATCGTATGTGTTCATCATAAATAAATTTGTAATATTTGGAAATTGTAAAGCAATTCATATCCGTTTCGCAAGCTTTGATTCCTCCGAACGGTATCATGATAAAACCCCTTGGAAAAGATACTATGGTGCGCCCGTTAGGGTGTATGCCATAAGCCGCCTTTAGCAAGCGGTAGACAAAGATATCAAAGAAAGGAAGGTGAAAAATTTACTGTCTATCATTCCACGACTTATCCGTGAGGGGAAACCCTCTGGGGAGTGTAGCATGTCGTTGTTATAGTTATCAAGGCTATAACGGGCATAGAATGGCGTAATCTTCTAACCGCTGTTTTATGCAGGGATGAAAATCCGTGTATGAGGATGAAAGCTAAACTGCTTGATTGGTAGCCGGAGCCTGGGAGTATCTGGCCTACGTGCGAAAGAAGATGAAACGCACGGTGCTTTGGCGGCTGTCGCTCAATAGTCGGCAGGCGTGGGATATCCAAAGCAAGGCAAGCCTTAGATTAGGTTGAACGGCGAACGCCACATATCTACAAAGATTACCGACAACACGGAGAGCTATGTATGGCATATGCTACCGGGGATGACCTACACCCGCCCATTCGCGGGCATGGTTACACAGCTCCCATAGTAGCCCGTGGACTCTGGATCTACAGGGATAGCCGTAAAAACGGAAGCGGGAGAGCCGCCCACATGACGAAGGGGAGCAGTATGTCTTTAATACAAATAAGAAAGGAAGGTGCGTGAGGCATCATGAGAAATCCAACTGATGTATTAAATAGCCTAAACAAACAGTCTAAAGATTTATCGTATAAGTTTCAAAGGCTTTACCGGAACTTGTACAACCCGGAGTTTTACCTACTGGCATATAGGAATATCTATGCCAATGAGGGGAGCATGACGCCGGGTGTGGATGGTGAAACACTGGACGGGATGAGCAGTCCGAGGATAGAGCGTATCATCAGCGCATTAAAAGACCGCTCCTACTGCCCAAAACCTGCACGGCGTACATATATTGCGAAGAAAAACAGCAGTAAAAAGCGTCCGCTTGGGATTCCTTCCGGGGATGACAAGCTGGTGCAGGAAGTAGTCAGAATGATATTGGAAAGCATTTATGAACCCACTTTCTCCGACTATTCCCACGGATTCCGCCCGAAAAGGAGCTGTCACACAGCCCTTGAACAGATACAGCGGACATTTGCCGGGGCAAATTGGTTTGTGGAAGGGGATATTCAGGCATGTTTCGACAGCTTTGACCACCATGTGCTGATTGATATTCTGCGCAAGCGCATTGATGATGAAGCGTTTATCTCATTGATGTGGAAATTTCTGAAAGCCGGATATATGGAACAATGGCAGTACAACAGGACTTATTGCGGTACACCGCAAGGCTCCGGTATCAGCCCCATTCTGGCAAATATTTATCTGCATGAATTAGACAGGTATGTGGAGGAATATAAAGCAGGCTTCATAAAAGGAAACCGGGCAAGCCGCAAGGTAAATCCGGAATACGCAAGACGAAACCGTGAGGTGCAGAAATTTATGCGCCAGAACAGGGAAGTATGGAGCAGCCTTTCCGAAGCCGAAAAGAAAGAACGTGCCGGAGAATTACGTAGATTGCGGGAGAAACAGAGGGAAGTCCCTTCTAAACAGTTCAGGGATGAAACTTACAAAAACCTGCAATACGTCCGTTATGCGGATGATTTTATCATAAGCATTATCGGGAGCAAAAGGGATGCGGAAGCCTTAAAAGCAGATTTAGCCGTGTTCCTCAAAGAAAAACTGAACCTTACACTGTCAGTGGAGAAAACCAAAATCACCCATGCAACCAGCCGGGCGAGGTTTCTTGGCTACGATATCTCTATTTCAAAAAGCCAGGAAATCACAAAACGTCAGGACAGGAAAGTAAAAGGGTACAGCGGTGCGGTGAAGCTGTATATACCGCATGAAAAGTGGGAAGAGAAGCTGTTAGAGTATGGCGCAATCCGTATCAAGAAAGACAAAGTTACACAAAAAGAGCATTGGAAAGCCATTCACAGACCACAGCTCATTAACCGCAAAGATATTGAGATTCTATCAAAGTACAACTCTGAAATCAGGGGGCTGTACAATTACTATTCATTGGCATGTAATGTATGCGCAGTGGGTAAGTTTGCGAGTTTGATGCATTACAGTATGCTAAAAACATTTGCGAACAAATACCGCACAACCGCAAATAAAATGAAGCAGAAATATTTCAGGAATGGGCGGTTTACTGTCATTTATAAGACAAAAAGCGGTATGAAGGAGAGCGTATTCTACAGAGGGCCTTTTATCCGCAAGGACAAGCCCAATGTACCGCAAGCGGATATCTTACCGGCTTATAAGCGGTATGATAAACCGAACCGTATAGCGGCAAAACTGCGCTCCAAAACCTGTGAACTCTGCGGACAGTACACAAATGACGTGGAGATTCATCAGGTAAAACGGCTGAAAAGCCTTAGCGGTAAATATGAGTGGGAAAAAGTTATGCTGAAGAACCGCAGGAAAACGCTGGCAGTATGCCCGGCGTGCCACCGTGAGATACACGGAAAAGACTGATTTTGTTAGTTGACGGCATATGGAGAGCCGTGTGCATTGAGAGGTGCCCGCACGGTTCGGGAGGGAGCGTCCACGAGGCGCTTACCTCATGATTTAAACCATACAGCATGCCTGATGCATTTAACGAATACAGATGAACTGACGGCTGAGATGTTCTATGGATGCTGCGTACAGATTTTATTTCTGTATCGGACACATTCATCATCTACATCCCTCTTACATACCTTGTATTCATTCTACTGCATCATTCTTTATCCTTTATGCCGTCACGTGCTTATTCACCTATGAAATAAGTACCCCATACGATTCACAGCTGCCACGCTGCCGCATTATCCCTTACGAACTGACGAAAGCTCTTCGGCTTTTTGTGCATAACCGCTTCAAAATCAGTCGTGACCTTCTCTGCACCTTTAAACCGTGTCATCATATAAAGCATCCCCATAACCTTACAATACTCCTTCTCCAGCCCCCGAACGCTGATCCAGTAATTTTTTGCAAATGACGGCTTTGGATTCGCATACACAATGTTCCTTCCCAGCTCCTGCGATAAAATTTCAGCCACTTCCCAATAATCAATCGCTTCTGCTCCTGTTATGGAATAGCTTGTGTTTTGATGCATATGCGCCTCGCAAAGAACCCTCGCTGTCAGCTCACCGATATCCTGAGCATCAATAAAGCTTGTCAATGCATTCCTGACGGGTACGACAATTCTGTTGAAATGCTGAATTTCAAAGGCATGCACGCCACTGATATTCTGCATAAAAAAACCGGGGCGTATATGGCAGTACGGCAATCCCGCCTGCTCGATATATTGTTCAATTTTATGATGCGGAGGGATGGGATTTTTCTCTACTCCCAGCAGGGAAAGAAAGCTTACCAGCTGAATCCTCTTCTGCTTCTGCAACGCATCGATCAGCGGCTTCAAAGCCTTTGGATCACCAAGATGCGGCGGCCGCATGAGAAACACCCTGTCCACATCCTGCAGGGCAGCCGGAAATGTAGACGGCTTTGTAACATCAAACAGGACAGCCTCTGCATTTGGAAACAGCTGTGTAAGACGTTTCACATTCGTACCTGCTGCTTTGACCTTTTGTCCAGCAGCGAGAGCATACTGCACAACATACCTGCCCACATTACCGGACGCTCCCATCACCAGTATTTTACCCATTGTTCTTTTCCTCCAGCAGGATAACATTGGCCATGTTCAGTAAATCAAGCAGGGTATGAAATGCCGCCTCACCCATGGAATTTCTCAAAATATTCATCTGCTTCATATATTCATCATAGGTTTCATTCACCAGCTGCACTGCTTTCTCTGTCGGCCGCAAAAGAAAGCTGCGCTTATCATTTTCCTGCTGCTGCTTTTCAAGAAAGCCGTTTTTCAGCAGCGCAGAGCTCATATTGGTAGCCATCGCTTTTGTCACCTTGAAAAAGTCTGCGACTCCCTTTGCCGTCTTCTCTCCGTCTGCTTTAACCAAATAAATCAGCATCCCCATTTCACTGGATCGAATGGGCAGGTTGCGCCTTGTATTCATATTCAGACGGCAGAACAGCGATACCTGTTCCATTGCATTCATCATCGTATCCATAGATCTCTCCTTGTATTTAGTACATCTCATTTACTATATTATAATAGAACACTTGCTATACTATGTCAATACAATAAAAGTTCTGCGTGATTACATATATCACATAATACCTGTTGACACATTATACTATGTATTATATAGTATAATGTGTCAGGAGGTGTCATCATGGATACACAGCTGAAAAAAGGACTGCTGGAAATCTGCGTTCTTGCAGTATTGAAAAAAGAAGATTCCTATGGCTATAAAATCGTAAAGGATATTTCTCCATATATAGAAATCTCTGAATCAACCCTGTATCCCATACTCAGGCGGCTGGAAAACAGCAAATGCCTCAGTATTTATTCCGTGGAGCATCACGGACGTCTGAGAAAATATTACAGAATCACCGATATTGGCATTGCGCGCATTCAGGATTTTCTAATGGAATGGCAGTCTATGCTGCATATTTACGAATTTATCAAAGGAGGGGATGAATTTGAATAAACAGGAATTTATCAGTCTGCTGGAAAAGCGTTTATTTCAGCTTCCACAGGTAGAGAAGGAGCATTTATTAAATTATTATAATGAAACGATTGAGGACCGCATGGAGGACGGCATGAGTGAAGCAGAGGCTGTAGCTAGTCTGGATTCCATCGACATGATTGTAAAGCAGGTCTATGCAGAGCGCGAGCTGCCTATCGAAGAGGGAAAGCCTGCAGCACGGGGAAACAGGAGGCGTGGATGGAAAATCGCTGCTTTTGTTTTACTTTTTCCATTCTGGATGACCCTGCTCAGTATGGCATTCGTTATCTATCTGCTGCTGTGGACACTGCTTGCCGTCCTGTTTTGCATAATGCTGACATTTGTCTGCTTCCTTGTCGGTGCTTTGTGGAATCTGATACCGGTTGTAAGAGCAAATGCCGCTGCAGCTGTTGTTCTGCTTGGTTGTATGTTTCTTTTTTCCGGTCTCTTGCCGCTGTGCTGGAAGCTGTTACGCATAGGTGTTGCATGGCTGAAAAATCAAACCGGTATCTGGCTGGCGGCGATACGGCATCTATTTGTAAAGGCGGTGAATTAAATGAAGGTCACATTAAAACAGCTGTTGAAATATGTACCGGTCATCTGTATTCTGCTTGGTCTTCTGCTGATTGGCGGCGGCTTTGCGATGGCCGATTTCAAGATGGAGAACCTGCAGACGGTCGAGCATAAGCCATATATGAAAAGAGAAAAAACAATTACCATGCATCAGATTTCCTCCATCCGGATTGACAGCTATCACAGTGAAATCAATATTCTTCCTGCAAAGGATGATAACATTCATATCCAGTATGAGGAAAATGATGAGTATCCGATGAATGTCACAAAGGATGCCACCTCTTTACAGCTGAAACGTGCGACAAAGAGTTTTCAATTCAACTTCTTTGATTTTGACCGTGAGCTCAATATTCCGATCACAATCGAGCTGCCGAAAGCCTTTCATGGCAAGCTGGATATCGATACCTCGTACGGCAATGTGACTGTACATGACATGGCATATCAGAATATCACGATCAACAATGATCATGGCAATGTCAGCCTTTCCAAGCTAAAAGCGGAAGCAGTAACACTCGATGTCGCCTATGGCAGCGTCGTTCTGAATGATGTAAACAGCAGGCAGGCATTCCAGCTGAACAGTGAGCATGGCGATATCATTTCCAAAAATCTGAAGGCAGACAGTGCCGTGCTAACGACCGCCTATTCCGATATCACTCTGGATGATACCGAAATTACAAAGGATATGACACTTTATCATGAGCATGCTCCGGTAAATCTTGGAAAGCTGAGGGCACAGGCATTGCAGATAGAAAGCGCCTATGGTGATATCCGCAGCACAGGTCTTACCATCGCGGAAAACGCAGACTTCTCACTGGAGCGCTCCGATGTCACCCTGCAGAAGCTTTCCGCAAAGGACATGACGATGGAAAATGCTTATGGTGACACGATGATTTCAGAGCTGGACGCCGATAGTATTCTGATGGAAGGCGAGCGTGGCAGCTTCAGCGCCACGGTAAAAGGAAGCATTGACGACTTTAACATTCTTTCCGAAGCAGAGCATGGGGACAATACGCTTCCGACCAAATATGAAAACAGCTCCCGGCGCAAGCTGCAAATCAATGTAGAATACGGCGATATCAATGTAAAATTTCAAAAATAAGGAGCTGAATGGAACTTTCGGAATAATAGCATGCGCGTATAACTCATATTGCGCTCAAATGCCGAAGTTATACATCAAGCCACTACGATAAGCACAGCTTCTCTGAATTATCAATAGGATTTCTCAGACATATTCCATGCGGGAAGCAATCTGCCATATGTTATGAGGAATCCTTTTTTTATGGCTGCTTTCACTCTTTTACTGTTTCCATTATCGCTTGGATTAGCGTCTCACAGTCTTATTTACGTACGGTTAAAGAGATACGGGTGCATCCTACCTAGCTATTTTTCACCTTACGTGCATAAAAAACTGTCTGTTCTGTTTCCTAGGAAAGAAAAAAAGACGATCACACCGGTGATCAAACGTCACACACCGGCAATCGTCGTATGAAATGATATTTTCGCAAGCCTCCTGTGGAAGCTGTTAGGATACAGCAATTTCTGAATTTCAAAACAGCTGTGTGCTTCTTACGGAGGTATTTCAACACCCTTTTAAGGAAAAATCTCTCCATCCATGTTAAGCCTGCTGCTTCTGCCGCTGCCAGATTCCCTCGTTTTTACTCTGTCTTTCCTTCAACAGATGATAGACATGTTCATATACCTCTGCCCGTTTACAGCGTATGATATAGGACAGCTCTTCTCTTAATGGTACACATTCCTCTATGAAATGCACCAGCTCTGCATGATAGCGATTCTGGTCGTTTTTCATTTCTTCCAGTACACGGGTAAATGTTTTGGAGGAAGCGTAGTTTCTTCCATAGCTGTCGGTTGCGGCATCCAGACTGTCTGATATGGTAATAATGCAGGTAAATAAATGATAGGTTTCCGATGGCGCTTCCACACCCTGCGGATAACCGAATACGCCGTCTACGCTTCTGTGATGATTTGCGGCAACCTCGCTATAGGCTGCAAGCTTCCCGATCCTTGAAAGGATGTGTCTGCCTGCGAGAGGATGATATTGAATTGCTTCGAATTCAAGTCCGCTGATGTTACGGTACTGTGTATTGATGACACTTGTACAAAGCACCTTCCCCACATCATGCACCAGCGCGGCATTGTGAATATATGCAAGCAGATCGTCCCCCTTCTGCTGTATTGCCTCCACACTGTCCAGACCAAGCAGACCGATCAGCAGCTCCGGCTTTTCTTTCAGCAGCTGCTGCAGGATAGCCTCACTGCACGCAGCGACCATATAGGTATGAATCAGTGTCTGCGGCTGGCGAAGCATAAACAAATCCATAAAATATTGAATGACATCCTCTGCTTCCCTTACCAGAGAGAGCAGTGGAATAATCTCATAATAAACTGCATGCGAAATACGATATTCCGTGAATAGATCCGATGGAAGAAACGCGATATAGCCAATCACCTTCTCCAGTATCCGCTCGACATGCATCGACATATCACCTTCCTTTGACAAGGCATAAATCACATTGCATAAGGATAATAACAGATGGAATTGTATATCATCCAGCTCCTTACGACTGTAATTGCACCGGTAGGGAATTTTGCTGTCAATAGTCTCTACAAGCTCAGCCATGGCTTTCGCATCCCTGTTCTGTCGCAGATAGTCACACATCGCACATGTCAGCTGCCACTTCATAAGATCAAAGGGACTTGCATCCTTTTGCTGCTGCGCGTCCTGCAAAGCCTGATGGGACATATCGTGCAGAATGCTTAAATTAGGTGCGGAGAGCATTCCCTTCTGTAAATTCAAAACGCTCATGATAAAGGAATTCGTGTAATTTATTTTTAGATACGGAACGATTTCATTGACCTCCAGCGTCCAATCAGCTTCGGCAATGAAGCGTTCATAGCTTTGCAGTCCCTTTTGATAGGATGGCAGGAGTGTCTGATTGAAATATGTATTATAATTTTCAACGCTGTCGATGTGCTCAAATAGAAGGGAGGACATATAATCGTAAATGGATAATCCAAGGCTTTGATCCTCCTGAGAAAGCTGCCCGTATAATCTCTCATAGCATTCCCCCATCTGAGTGACCAGCTGCAGCGAGCGTGCTCGAAAATGCACGGTATCCAGAAAAGTAAAGCAGACAAGCTTGATAAAGCTACACTTCATCAGGGAAATCTCATCGTGCCTGCCGGTATAATAGGTGGAAAGCATACAGGCGGAGCGATAGGTGAGATCCGTATCCTCCATCCTTGTACAGTAGCGGAATTGATAGGACAGCAGGGAATCAGCGATTGCATCCTGCAGACGCGTACCATCCTCCAGAAAATATTCGATATGACGCTGTATCTGCTGATTCCCGGATACATAAATGCTGCGCTGAAGAGCTGAGCAGTCCTTATATTTTTCTATCCAGCTCTCCACGCCGTCCTTCGTATGCAGCAGCTCATTTGCCTTTTGGTTAATGAGACGAATGGAGGCATAATACTGATTGAAGAATTCCTCCCACTCTTCCCTAGTTGTGAAGCCGTGTTCCAGTTTCATAAGGCAAGGCCTCTCTTTCCTTTTCGGTGTTTTTGCTACGGCTGTCATTCTTTGACAGGGGTTTCCGCTTCCATTCGATTAAGCTTCAGAAAGGTTGCCAGAATCTGGGAAATCAGTGTGAGAGAGCTAACCTCTTCCCTTGTCCAGAAACGGCTTCCGGTACATTCATCAAAGCCGATAAATCCACGGAAAATGCCATTGTCATAAAATGCACATTGCAGGGTGGAATGAATTCCCTGACTCTCAAACAGCTCAACCAGCGTTGGCGAAAGGCTTTGAATATCGCGGCAGTAAAAGATATGATCTTCCTGAAACAATGCTTCATAATCGCCCAGCTCCTTGTAATTTACATTCTGAAGCTGCTTCATTTCAGAGGAGATTCCTTCATTGCACCACTCATATGTATTGAAGCCGTGGCTGCCGTCCCTGGTGTTTTCAAAAATGTAGGAACGGCTGACATCAAACTGCTTTCCTACGATCTCCAGAACCAAATTGACTGCCTCATCCAGATGTTCATAATGATACAAAATACGGAAAACATACCGTGCCAGATTATCTTGACTCTCTGCGTAATTCTGCTCGGAATCGATCGCCGCTCCCAATGAGGAGTTTTGTAAATACTCCTGATTTTGCAGCAGGCTGTCATCGTACATACAGCAGCCGTTTTTCCCGCGCTGCTTTGCCTGATATAAGGCCTTGTCTGCACATTCATACAGCTCCTGAAAGCTTTCGCCATCTCTTGGATACATAGCGATCCCCATACTGCAGGTAACTGCAATCGGCTTTTTTTCATTGGAAAACAGCTGCTGAAACATGGCAAGAAGCTCTTCAGCCTTATCCATTGCAGTCGTTGCGGATGAGATGTTTTTGAGAAATATCGTGAATTCATCACCGCCGATACGTCCGACAAGATCGTCTTTTCTCACGTTTCGCTTCATACCAGCAGCCATTTCACTCAATACAAGATCCCCGGTTATGTGTCCATGTGTATCATTGATCTGCTTAAAATTATCTGTATCAACCATAATCAAGGCATTCACGGTCTTTGGATTTTCTATCAGATAGCTCTGTAGCTGCTGCTTCATGGTTTCCCGGTTATACACCCCTGTCAGCGTATCCTTTTCAGCTTTGTGGCGCAGCTTTTCCATCTGCAAACGCTCCTTCGTGATATCCAGACCGATACTGTAGAAGGATGGTATACCGTCCCAGCTGTCCTCGCCGCTGATATAACACAGCGTTACCGTCCAAATGCGCTCCTCTTTGCTGCGTGTATATGCCCGGGCCTCCAGAACAGCATTGTCCCCAGTATTTTTCAGACCTGCGCATACCAGTGAAATACGGGGAAGATCATCCAAATGGACATATTTTGAACAGCGGAAATGCAGTTCTTCCTCCAGCTGCACCTGCGTATAGCCAATCATATCCAGAAATATACCGTTATGCCACAGAATCGTATCAAGATCTCTTGCATCTATGCGGACCATACCGGCTGGAATCGTCTTCAATATCGCTTCTCTTTCCTGATCCTTTTTGTCCAGCTTATATTCTTCACTGTACATATCATAAGACAGCTCTATCCTCGAGCGATGTCCAAACCAGTCCAGCATTCGATTCTTAATCATAAAGGTACGCTTTAGTTTCGAATTATAAAATTCCCAGTTGTAGGTTTCATTTTTCTTTAGATAAGCATTGGTACAGAACGGACAGGGTGCATCCAGCCCCTGTATTGCTTCATAGCATTTCCTTCCAAGCAGCTGTGCTTCACTTGCCTGCAGCGTGTCGCAGGATTTTTTATTTACATACAAAAGCTCATAGGTATCCATATCACTGATATACACGTTACCTGTATTGGCTGCCATCATCCATTCGAAATTATCGGTCATTTCCTGTTTGGCACTCAGGAGCTGTTCACGCTCATTCAACAGCTTTGGCATTGGTGTATAACAGAGCAGTATCTCCTGTCCTTCACCTTCCGATGCCCGGATAGTTCCTGCGATTTCAACCATCCTGTCAGCTCCTGCGATCCTCATGCTGCTGCGCAGCTTCACCTGACGCTGTCCATGCTGATCTGCCGCACATAGTAAGGAATACAGCGTTTGATAATCCTGAATAAAATCGGAAAAGCACGAAGAAAATACAACGGATTCCTTAAAATCTTCCTGCTTTTTTCCCAACATTTGATAAAACGCTGTATTTGCCCACAGCACGGTCAATGCATCATCCAGCCGATGTAGACTGACTGCCAGTTGCAAATCCTCCATCATTCCCATATCTGCACTGCCTGCAGCTGATTGCTTCATCTGTACCATTTCGTAATCCTCCACTATATCTGCCCTTTATCCTGTGAGTGAAGTTACATCACCACACAAGCATCCTACTGCATCCATGTGCATCCGTACCCCGTTTATCTATGCATAAGGCGCTTTCATCAAAAAGAAAAGCACGCAATCCATTCTACACTTCGCTGCAGATATCATTTCTTTCATTATAGCACAACCTGAAACTTTATTTCATTTTTTGCATTATTTTAAATAATTTATTGTAAAATACATAGGAAAAATAACATCCAATATGACAGAACTACAATGAATCCTGTGAAACAGCGGATAAGCAAGCGCAGCCCCTCTTTTCTTCTTCCTCGTCATCACATGCTTTTTTATATGGGGACATACGTACAGATACGTCCCTTCTCTGCCATCCCTGCTATCTTTCAAGCAGCAGCTCTATTTCATAGATATCATCCAGTGGAATCCAGGAATGATCACTGAATATGAGCCTGCGGTTATACTCATCCATTTTCTTCAAATTCATAATAAGTGTACGGTATGCTCCGCCGTCCTTACGTTCATCCGGCTGGAAATAGGTTACCCAGATGCGCGGCTGCTCCGTGATATGCTGCAGAATTTCCTGCAGGCTTTCATCATTCTGCATATTTCTGTTTTCATCCAGAACTTTTCGCTGATCGATCAGCCGCTGTGCTTCCTGAATTGCCTCCTTATGCCCTGTCAAAGCGGCAAATGGCGCAAACTGGGCAGCGCGATCCCGTATCGGCATCTGCGCATGCTTTTTTGATACCGGATGAGGCAAATGGATAATATCCTCATAGTTGTCTGTGTGCTGTTGTTTCATAGAAATCTCCTTTTATGCCTTATGACCGCCAATCGTTTCGTTTCGCCGGATGGTATTGGCACCCTCCTCCAGATTCATACCCTTTAAAACGGCATTCTTTCCATACTTTTTCTTTATCTGCAATGTTGCCTGCTGGAGCGCCTTTTCCTTATCCAGCTGTGCGCGTTCTTTTTCTTCCTGCTGCCGCAATGCATCATAATCCACAAACAGGTCCAGCTGTTCTGCTTCTGCTTTTTGCTGTACCTGCTTCTCATCCACAACATGATTTGCGGATATATTGATTCTGCGTACTGTCAAATGCGGATTTATAATTCTGTCAAAGAGCTTCATGACCTCCTTAATCATCCATTGGGAGGATGCTGTCTGCCGTTTTAGGTTAGCCGTGCCATGAGCATGCTTTGGAATCGTTCTTCCATAGCGGTCCGTTGTGACAGCCTTGATATACGGGGCAGCGGTTTCAAGATTCTCGATATCATACCCGATCGTCAGCACGATCTGATCACAGACCTGCCCCTTGTCAACCAGAGAAAGAGCAAGAAGATACAGCATCTCCTTAATAACAAGCCTTGTTTTTTCCGTATCGTAGGGGCAGCTCAGCACCTGCCCGGTACCGATGCTTGTATTTTCCGGCTGATATGCCTTGATATCTGCCATTGTACACGGTTCATATCCCCAGGCATGATCAATCAGCAGCTCCGCATTAACACCAAACAGCTGATACAGGCGATCCTCGTTATATGCGTCCTGTGCGGTGCCAAGTGAGCATCTTGCAATATCTCCCATGGTATACAGACCAATCTGTTCCAGCTTCTTCGCATAGCCTTTTCCAATGCGCCAGAAATCTGTAAGCGGTCTGTGATTCCAGAGCAGCCTTCGATACCGCATTTCATCCAGCTGTGCAATCCGCACTCCATCACTGTCTGCCGGAATATGCTTTGCCACGATATCCATGGCGATCTTGCACAGATATAAATTGGTACCGATACCTGCTGCCGCCGTAATACCGGTTGTGTTCAGAATATCGGTAATGATACGCTTTGCCAGCTGTCGCGGTGTTGTCTGATAGGCTTTCAGATACCCTGTCACATCCAGAAAAACCTCATCGATTGAATACACATGGATATCCTCCGCAGAGATATACTTCAGATAGATATCATAGATTTTGGTGCTTTGTTCCAGATAAAAAGCCATGCGCGGAGGAGCCGCAATATAGGTCATCGCAAGCTCCGGATGGGTAGTAAGCTCATGTTCATCATAGGATTCCCCGACAAACTGATGGCCGGGAGCCGCCTTTCTTCTCTTTGCATTGATTTCCTTTACGGTTTGAACGACCTCAAACAGCCTGGCTCTTCCGGAAATCCCGTATTTTTTCAGGGAAGGTGTGACCGCGAGGCAGATTGTTTTCTCCGTCTTCCCCGTATCCGCAACAACCAGATTCGTCGTCAGCGGGTCCAGCTGCCTGCTGATACACTCCACGGAGGCATAAAAGGACTTTAAATCTATCGCCATATAAATATGTTTCTTCTGTTCCACGCCACCGCCTCCTTATTCTACACAGACAGTATTTGTATATTCCTCCATCCTCATACGGATTCCATGTATACACGAACTGTAATCTGCTTTCCCTGCAATCGGGTATGAGATTATGATCTGTCCTGCACAGAAAGATGCACATAGAAAGCCATCTCCGATTGCTTATTGAAGTTTCTATATTTTATCACAAATGCTTGTTCGCGTCTTTGGAAAAAGGATGATATTTATCAGCACAGCCAGTCCTAGCTGCACACTTTTCATACGCAATCCTTTCCTGATGAGATGTTTTGCAGACTGCGCATGCATAAAGAGCTGCTGCATATATTCAAAAAAGCGAAAAGCAATGCCGTAATGCTACATCAAATATGCTATAATGGAAGCACATTTGAAAAGAAATTGGTATGATGCATATATGACACACAAAGCAAGTCGGGAGGAAGCATATGTCCAGAAAAGCATATAGTCAGCAGGAACGAACCGCATTGAAAAAAAGACTGCATGAAATCGGTCTGGATATTTATTTAAAACAGGGCATCCAGAATGTCAAGCTCCCGGAGATTTTACAGCTGGCTGGAATTTCCAAGCCGTTCTTTTACACCTTTTATCCATCTCTGGGCGATTTGATTATTGATATCATCGATGAGCAGCGTATATCGATTATGAAGCTGCTTGAGAAGACACAGGCAGATGAGACACTGGATTGGAGAGGCAAAATAGAAGCCTTTCTGTATCCGCTTCTGCATCACAGGGAGCATCGTTTTTTCATCCTTTCCCCGGAGGAGGAGGTATGGCTGTATCAGCGGCTGACAAAGCAGTGCTTTGATTCTTTTCAGAAATCACAAATAGCATTTTACGAAGACCTTCTGGCTGCATGGGAGGTTCCTCTGACAGCGATTGCCCCGCAGATCATGGGCAATTATCTGTTATCCCTCATTATTGTACGAAACAATGCCCCAACCTCTCTCCCCTTTTTATTTCATGAGTATCTTGACGAAACAGCAGCTTTGCAAATACGTCTGTTTATAGACCATCTGGAATCCCTGCGGCTACAAAGCATACGGTAAACGTATGTTTTTTCTTGCTTTCCGGGCCTGCTCTATGTATAATAAAAATATAATTACCAAAATTATTTTCGGTAAGTAAAAAGGAGGATTTGTATGGGTTTATTTGGTAAAAAGAAAAAGGCTTGGGATGAAGGACGTATTCAGGAAAACAAGGCTAAAATGCGCGCACTGTTTGAACAGGTAGTAGAGGATGCTGCAGGCTATCAGCTTGTCTACGCATATTCCTCCAGCGTAAAAACAAGCAATTACATACTCGCCAGAAAAACAACGTATACGTACACGAGCCTGATCGTCGGTTTCCGGGAAGCTGATATGAGTATCGTCATTTTACAGACAACACCGGAGCTGGAGGGCTGCAGCGATCCGGAAATCTTCAGAAAGGGAGAAATCAAGAAAGCCAAGGTTGTTCAGGGCGGCTTCACCATTTATCACAAGGGCGGTCTTATGGCCGGGTATACACAGTTTTATATTTCTGACGAATATGATGATGACAATCTGTTCGCTTATATGCGACAGAGTGAAGAGGCAGCACAATGGGATATCTTCTGGCCTAAATTCTGTAAGTAAGTATGGATACGATAACTCTCATCTTAATCATTCTTGCCGGTATGAGTCTCTCTTTACTTGCAGCTCATCTGTGGGTGGGGATAATTGACGGAATCGGCGGGTGTTTCAAGAGAATATTTCACATCGGACGTAAACAGAAGAAGGCCTGGCATACACTGTCAAAGGAACCTCGTCAAGAATCACAAAGCATCAGGAAAAAGCCTTCGCCATTCGAAGAATAACGTACAGGCAGAAGCTCCTTCAGCAGCATTGCCGCTGTTTGCAAATCAAATTGTATAACATAACAAAAAGCAAGTTCGTTCAATGACTTGCTTTTTATATCCTCTTTTCATCAATATCCCGCACACGAAGTACTGCAGCTCCGGTATCATTTTTCACAATTGACCATTTTCTTAATCAGGAACGGCTACATTCTCTTTATTTTGTTTTCCTCTACATGATCTGTTAAGAACGCCTGCATCTTATCCGCGTTTACCATAAGGCTTTCCACTTTAAATCGTTTCCCTTGTGCAGTGAAAACAGTGATCATCTCGTTCTGCGCAAATGTATTCTTTCGAACCTTCCATTGTACATTGCGGATGTCGGTTATCGCAAAGCTGAACTTCACCAGACCAAGCCCCTTTCTGACCGTTATCCTTGATCCGTTCACCCGGATTCTATACATTTTTGTCCATAAGATAACGAAGGTCACAGGAATAAACACAAATACCGTTGTACAGATATACATGGCCGTATGAGGTGGCGGCAAGAAGATCGTATTCAATACCACCAGAATGATAAAGAAGCATAGGATACATACCCATAGCCAGAAGACGATGGGAGGGTTTGTTACCGTAAAGCATTTCCTTGTACGCATACTTTCCTCCTTATTGGCACAGGCCATCTTCTTCATACAGCAGCTTAGCCGCAATAAAAACCAATGCGCAACAGCAGCTTATGAACATAAAGGAAAATCATTCCTTCGTTATCGTCAGACTTTCAAATGCCTCCTTTGCCTTTTCCTGTCCGGCAAGACTGGCTATCAGCATTCCTGTTTTTGAATCCCTGATCCATACAACAAAATTGTCCTCTGTCCCTGATTCCCCTTCTATTTCATACATATAATAGGTATTTCCATCCTTTTCTGTATCCTCCAGCACACGCATTCCCTGCTGACCTTTGATAGCCAGATAACTGTTATATCCGGTTTCATGGATAAACATTCCTTGTAAAATGTTTTCTTCATCCTTTTTAACTGTAAACTGTCCATCCTTCTGCGATAAGGACAAGCCGTTCGAGGTATCCAGTTTCACCTTAATGGTATCGCCGGTTTCCACATTGAATGTATAAGATTTGCTGGATGAGGCTGAGCATGCCCCAAGCGTAAGCATCATGGCTACTGCCAGCATAAGAACACCTGTTTTCATAATTCGTTTCATTGCCTTCTCCATTCTCCCGCTTCGCACGAGTATTAAATTTTAATGCTTGGAATTGTTTATTTTACAACACGTTTGATTTTTTCCACACATTCCCTATAAATGTATTACGATCCTGCATATTTCCTCATCTGCCTTTATCTATACGGCAGGCAATCTGCCCTTCTCCTTACCCGGCATCTGCTTTATGATATCGATAACAGATAGATGTCATTTCTGCACAGGCCGTTTAAAGCGAGTTTTCCTTCCTTCAATGGCGGTATCTTCCTCCTTCTGCATGTTGCTGATAAAATTGTTCCTTATCCTCATACATTTTTTGATCTGCACTACGGATGATAGCCTTCAGATTGCGGCAGGAATGCGTCCATTCATAACCGACAGCCGCTTTACATTCCTCCCTGTTAAATGTATCCTTCAGCTTCTGTATGATATCTCTGAATTCTGCTTCCTCCACATCCGGACAGATGATCACAAACTCATCGCCCCCTACACGGTAGAGGTTTCCTTCCGGCACACTGCTTTGCATAATTGCCGCTCCTGTTTGCAGCAGCTGATCTCCGGCCTCATGCCCGAAACGATCATTGATTTCCTTCAAACCATTCACATCAATAAACGCCACGCCCACAGTAGTCTCTTTTTCTGAAAATTCCTCCACATCCTGAATATAGCGGTTGTGATTATAAAATTTTGTTAATGTATCCATATAGCTTAACCGATACAGTGTTTTTTCATCCTCATTTCTGCGAATTGCCAGCATGATGAAGTAACTGAATGTCAGTAAAAATTTCTCTGCATCCTCAAAGACTTCCACCGACAGATTATCCAATCCGATCATACCTCCGAAATTACCGTATCGCTCAAATGGAACAAGGATCAGCCGCTCTATCTTTTGACCAGATAACAGTTCATATTCCGCCTGCCTGTCTCCCTGAAGCTCCTTGACATCCCTGATCATAATGCTGGCCTGCTCATCATATAGCTGGAACCACCATTTATAATCATGCCTGGATAAATGCTGCAAATTATCAATCTCAGGAGTGATCCCTTCTCTGCACCATTCTGCAATATTTGACATCTCATCATTTTCCATATAGAACACATAGGCCCGCTCTGCTTCAAATACCTCCCCAATCAATTTCAAGACATGATTCATAGCATCCACTGTATGATGATTCTGATACAGCTCGCGGATACAGTCAATCAGAATGTTATCTCTTTTTATGCGCTTCTCCAATTCCTTTTTCTTTTGCAGACTCTCGGTAATATCAAAGGCGATTTCCATTCTTGCCTCACGACCTTCCCAGTCAATGAGACGATCCTTTAACAGATAGTGTCCGTGAATAACAGGATTGCTGTGTTCCCATGTATAAGTCTCATCCTTTGACAGCTTTGCATTGGGGCAGAAGTCACAGGGCTTATCAAATCCCTGCAGTGCTTTATAGCATTTCAGTCCTGTTAACTCCTTTATGTCAAATAGCTTTTTCCCTGCATCATTCACAAACAGCAGGTCATAGGTATGAATATCCGATATATACATCAGCTCTGTCATCTCGTTGATCGGCATGAGCATCTGCTGTGATTGTCTGGCAAGCTGCTCACTTTTTCTTCTGTTCTCAGCCTCTGCCTCCAATAAGCGCCTTCTCCGCTTTTCCTGCTGATATGTGAAAATCGTTACCATCATCACAACCACAAGGAATGCACAGATAACGATAATCAAAAACGTTCTTGACTGCTGAACGATTTCCTCCGTATATACCTCTGCAATATCCACCGCCTCATCCGCCATGGCAAAATAATGCTCGCTTAATGCATATAAGCGGTTTTTGTTATTCCCGCTGCTGCGATATTGCAAGATTTCTTTTTTGATATCTGCCCATTCCTTTTCCATTTCAGCGAGAAGTTCTTGATACTCCATCTGATCCAAACGGGTGATATGTGCTTCTTCATCACCGGAAAGCAAGCCATGTAAAGTTCGATCCAGCTCGTCGATCAGTGCATCATTGGGTTCATGATTCAATTCCTGCTTGATCAGCCTTTGCGTAGCTCCGCGTATGATTCCGGTATAGTTTATAATACGGGCGTTCCCCTGAAGCTTTGCATTCGAATCCATGGATAGAAATCCAATGGTGATTATCGCTATACAGAGAAGCAATGGTATAATGCCAACGAGATGGTTGGATAATATTTTTTTCATTGGATAAAACCTCCTGTGTATTCGCAGTCCTTATATTTACTATTTTATCATGTAATGCTATTTGATGCACCAATTTCATTCCTTTCCTACAGGCTACAGCACATTTTTCTGCAGAAAGCGATATCGCCTGTTCCTGCAGCGCGAATGGCAGGCAAAGTGATACCGTGATTGCAAATTCGTTTATGGTATCTGAAGCCCCCTTATTTATCACCATTTTCAATCATCATCTGGTTATTACACCAAGACGAAATCGATGGATCAGAAGCACTTCAAGCGGTTATTTACAGACCGCTTATGATTTGATTATTCCAAGCGGTACGCCATAAATGCAGTTCCCTTATTTATGAATGGCACTCCTAAAAATATATCTGCCAGTATTATTTTAAAAGGTCTTATGCTGCATCCCTTTGCTTTGCAGCACACGCCTCTTGAACCCATTATTGTGATAGTAAGAAAAGATGTGGATTTTACTCCACACCTTTCTACTTTCCTATATGTTTTCGCCATTTTATTTACGAAAAGCCTACTGCACATTTCTGTAGCTACGTGCTTACCCTGTAGTTTAAAGACAGCTATCCCTTTTTATGATTGATAGCAGCCTGTGCTGCAGCCAGTCTGGCAATCGGTACACGGAACGGACTGCAGGATACATAGCTCAGTCCCATACGGTGACAGAAATCAATACTGCTAGGATCGCCTCCATGCTCTCCGCAGATTCCCAGCTTGATTTCAGGGCGTGTCTTTCTTCCGCCTGCAACTGCCATTTCAATCAGCTTTCCGACACCCTTCTGATCAACTCTTGCGAACGGATCCTGTTCAAAGATTTTCTTTTCATAGTAATCGTTCAGGAATCCACCAGCATCATCACGAGAGAATCCAAAGGTCATCTGTGTCAGGTCATTGGTTCCGAAGCTGAAGAATTCAGCCTCCTCTGCAATTTCATCCGCCAGCAGAGCGGCACGCGGAATTTCAATCATCGTACCTACATGATATTTCATATCAAAAGCCTCACGCTTCAGAATTTCATCTGCCGTACGTACGACAACATCCTTGACAAATTTCAATTCGGCCTTATCGCCAACAAGTGGAATCATAATTTCCGGTTCAATCTTCCATTCCGGATGCTTGCGGTTGACGTTGATTGCTGCCTCTATAACTGCGGTTGTCTGCATTTCTGCGATTTCAGGATAAGAAATCGCAAGACGGCACCCGCGATGACCCATCATCGGGTTAAATTCATGCAATCCGGAAATAACGCTCTTAAGCTCATCCAGATCAATATTCATATCCTTAGCCAGCTGTGCAATATCATAAGAGCTTGTCGGCAGGAATTCATGCAGAGGCGGATCGAGATAACGGATGGTTACCGGCAGTCCGTGCATTGCCTCATAAATGCCCTCAAAGTCACCACGCTGCATCGGCAGCAGCTTGGAAAGTGCTTTTCTTCTCTGTCCTTCGGTTTTGGATACGATCATTTCGCGCACAGCCTTGATGCGGTCACCCTCAAAGAACATATGCTCGGTACGCACCAGACCGATTCCCTCAGCCCCGAAGGCTACTGCCTGTGCTGCATCCTTCGGTGTGTCAGCATTCGTTCTGACCTTCAGCGTACGAATCTCATCCGCCCATTTCATAAAGCGTTCAAAATCACCGGAAATCTCTGCCGAAACCGTTTTGATTTTACGTCCGTAAATATTACCTGTTGAGCCATCCAGAGAAATATAATCACCCTTATTATAGCGTTCTTCATTCACTATGAAATATTTTTCCTCTTCATTGATTTTAATATCACCGCAGCCGGAAACACAGCATGCCCCCATACCGCGGGCAACTACTGCCGCATGGGAAGTCATACCGCCGCGCACGGTCAGGATACCTTCCGATACATGCATCCCTTCAATATCCTCCGGTGAGGTTTCCAGACGGACAAGAATCACCTTGTGTCCGAGTGCAGTTTCTTCAATAGCTTCCTCTGCAGAGAATACGATTTGTCCGCAGGCAGCACCAGGAGATGCCGGCAATGCACTGGCAATCGGCTTTGCGCTCTTCAAATCCGCATCGTCAAAACGCGGATGCAGCAGGGAATCCAACTGCTTCGGCTCCACCATCATCATGGCTTCCTCTTTGGTAATCATGCCCTCATCCACCATATCACAGGCGATTTTCAGTGCAGATGCAGCCGTACGTTTACCGTTACGTGTCTGCAGCATGAACAGATTTCCCTTTTCAATGGTAAATTCCATATCCTGCATATTCTTATAATGACTTTCCAGTGCTGCACAGATTTCTGTAAATTTCTGATAAGCAGCCGGCGCGATTTCCTTCAGCTGATCGATGGTCTGCGGGGTACGGATACCTGCAACGACATCCTCGCCCTGTGCATTCATCAGGAATTCACCATACAGCTTGTTTTCACCGGTACTTGGATTACGCGTAAAGGCAACGCCGGTACCGCAGTCATTTCCCATGTTGCCGAAAACCATCATCTGTACGTTGACAGCTGTTCCCCAGTCTCCCGGAATATCATTCATTTTACGATAGAAAATCGCACGCTGGTTGTTCCAGGAACGGAAAACTGCTTCAATAGAGCGGTACAGCTGCTCTTTCGGATCGGATGGGAAATCTTCCTCCAAGGAATCCTTATAGAATTTCTTAAAGCGCTTCACCATTTCCTTCATGTCGTCCGCATCCAGATCAGTATCCTGCTCTACGCCTTTTTTCTCCTTCATTTCATCAATAATGTCTTCAAACTTCGCTTTGTTCAGTCCCATGACAACATCAGCAAACATCTGGATGAAACGACGGTAGGAATCATATGCAAACCGCGGATTATCCGTCAGTCTGGCAACGCCCTCCACAACCTCATCGTTGAGTCCCAAATTTAAAATGGTATCCATCATGCCTGGCATAGACGCACGCGCACCAGATCTTACGGATACTAACAACGGATTTTTCGGATCCCCAAACTGCTTTTTAGACAGTTCTTCCAATTTCATTAAATAATCAAAAATTTCCTTGCGAATTGCTTCATTGATTGCCTCACCGTCCGCATAATACTGGTTACATGCCTCAGTGGTAACAGTGAAACCAAAAGGTACAGGCATACCGAGGTTCATCATTTCTGCCAGGTTTGCGCCCTTACCGCCGAGCAGCTCTCTCATCTGCCCGTTTCCTTCTGAAAACAGGTAAACATACTTTTTGCCCATTAAGCATTCCTCCTCTTATGTAATCGTTTACATTTGATATCTTATATTATACAGCATTTTCATATATTTTCCTAGTATTAGTTAAAAAGTTATGCAATTCACAAAGTGCTCCATTCACTATATGCACAGCATGGCAGAATATGCTGCTGTCTTCCAATCGGCTTTTTCTTTCCCATACATTTGTCATGATGTCAAATCTTTGGAATCATGCTATACTTTCAGGGATATGGCAGCAGCTGCAACCGCAGGTTGACAAAACGCAAGAGGAGCTTGGTAGCACAGCTGCAGCCCTTTTGCTAGGATATAGGTGTGAGGTGAACTATTATGAAATTTGGAGAAAAACTACAGAAGCTAAGAAAAGAGAAGGGAATGTCACAGGAGGAGCTTGCCGCTCGTCTGCACGTATCCAGACAGGCTGTCAGCAAATGGGAGAATGATCAGGGCTATCCCGAAACGGAGAAAATGCTGATGATTGGAAACATCTTTTCCGTAACTATGGATTATCTGTTAAAGGACGAGGGAGGAGACCAGCCGCAGGAACAGGGCTTTTATGCGAGTCGGGAATGTGTACAGGGCTATCTGCAGCAGGAGAAAAGAATTACACTGCGGCGTGCACTCGGGACTACACAGTGCATATCGTCGGCAGCGTCGTGGGCGCGGTCATCCTAAGCCTGCTC